>OHFQ01001155.1_pt1 | contig 10825 bp, 6 predicted proteins | sample 1567581 | NCBI WGS metagenome assembly OHFQ01 (sample SAMEA3879559, study PRJEB24766) | human gut metagenome | biome: human-associated habitat; feature: feces | place: USA | collected 1985/1987 | reverse complement strand
GTACATGCAGAAGATGGGCATCACCGATACGCAGTATCTATTGGTTCGCCATCTCGACCAGCCCCATCCGCACTGTCATCTGGTCTACAACCGGGTCGGAAATGACGGACAGACCATTTCGGACAAGAACATCAAGATTCGAAACGCCAAGGTCTGCCGGGAGCTGACCGAGAAGTACGGATTGTATCTCGCACCGGGAAAGGACGACGTACGGCGGGAGCGGTTGCGCGAACCCGACAAAACCAGATACGAAATCCACGATGCGATCAAAGGCTGTCTGCCCAAGAGCAAAAGTTGGAACGAACTGGAAGGCAAATTAAAGGAACAGGACATCGGCGTCCGTTACAAGTATTGCGGAAATACCGACCGCAAGCAGGGTATCCTCTTCTCGAAAAACGGCTTCGAGTTCTCCGGATCGAAGATCGACAGGGCATTCAGCTTTACGAAACTCGACAACCGGTTCACCCACCTGCAACAGCAGGCGCTGCATCGGGCCGAGCTCTTCGGGAACCTCTCGGCGGCGGCAGGCAATTACCGTTCGGCATTTGCCGGGTTGTTCGGCGGCATGGGCGGCGGTACGCGCGAAGAGCCTGCGGCGCCTAGCCCCGGCGGAAAGATCGACGCGATTCCGCTTCCGCCGGCCAGTTCGCCGGTCGGAGTATCGGCCGCACAGTTGCAGCGCAAGCCGGGAGAAAGTCCCGAAGAGCATATAGCACGAATCACGGCGCTGCTCAACGCCGCAGCCGAAGCAATGGCCATCGCCGCGATGGAACGTCGCCGCAGGCTCGAAGAACAGAAAAGAAGAGCCAAAATGAAAATATAACCTTAAAACCGGAAAGCCATGAACGACAAAAATAAGATCGACCTCTCAATCGAGATGTACGAAGACCTCAAGGAAACACTTGTCAAAGCCATTAAAAACGCCAAAGCAGGCGGCGTAGGGAACGCAGGTTGGGAGAATACGCAGCTGGAACGGATCGAACGGCTGATAGAGGCCGCAGAGCTCTCGCAAGGGCAGATCGCACAGCAGCTCGAACAACTGCAACGGAATACGGCCTTGTCCGGAGCAAAAACCGAGCAGATGCAGGAATTTACCGACAGATATAACACGCTGCTGGCGCAATTAGCTGGTAAACTGGGAACAATCAATCAAGATAACCAGCATACGCATACATTGATCGAGCAGGTCGGGCAGGCCGTCGAAGCATTGAAAAGAACCGACGCCCTGCCCGTGCAGGAGCATCGACATACTTATACGCTCGACATCAATTCCTCGAAAACATTTCTAAGGATGTTCGCCATGCTGGGATGTATTTTCCTCCAAGGCGCATTCATTTACCGAATCTCAGAGAATAATCGGCTATTAGCTGCGAACGACCTGAAATACCGCTACGTGAAAATGCGTGGTGAGATCAAGGAAAAGGAGCTTATGGAGTTGGAAACGATATTCAGGGATGAGCAGCACACGGCCATACGCGATACCGTCCGAAACCAAGTCGAGTGGTACGAAGAAGCCGTAAGGCGTCAGGCTGAACGGTTGGAGCAGGCGACTGTTAAGGAGCGGAAAGCGAAAAAACTACTCGACGATGCTGAGATATTGCGACAACAAAATTAAAATAATTCCAGATTCAATAATCTCGATTTCAACAGTAGGTGGGGCGTAAATCAAACTGTGTTAAAGTTTGTATTCGGATCGATTTTGGGTGGCAGGAAAAATATTTTTCCATTCTATTGTATTTTTCATTTTATTTTCATACATTTAGAATGTTAATAAAATTAACGCTTTATGAAAAAAATTATTTCTTTTATTATGGTAATCTCTATTTTTTTCCTCTTGTAAAATAGAGAAAAATGCCGACTCTCAATTAACGACTACAGAGTCCAACATTGAGCATATATGTATTCCGTTAACCGACGCACAAATTATTGGGTTGTATAACACATTAACTACTGTACAGACTCGTGCGGTTGTTTTAGTAAGCAGTTTAGAAGAATTTAAGAGCTATTTGAATACTTCTCTGGTTGCTGTCTGTTTTACAGCGACATGGAGTGGACCATGTAAAATGTATAAGCCCATTTATCATAAAGTATCAGAAAAATACACTGCCAGTGTATGTCGTTTCTTGGAAGTTGATGTGGATGAATCTCCAGAACTGGCAGAACTATTCAATGTTGCTAAAATTCCTACAACTATTATAATTAAAAATGGAGAGGTTGTGGCTACCTTTGTGGAAATATTGAGTGAAAAAGCACTAACAGAATTAATAGAAAGCTATAAAGTCAAATAATTATTTTAATTTTTTCAATTTATGAAGAAACTTGTCTTATTGTTAGGGATTATTCTATACCTCGTATCTTGCAAGGTCGAAGAACCGAAATTTGCAAACCAGTCAACATTTTTAGAAGCCGAAACCACTACAATCGAACACGTGTCAATACCATTGACAAATTCGCAATTACTCGAATTATTTCGCAATATGAGTCCTTTGGCACAAACACGAGTAGCCGTATTTAACCTCCTGACCGAGGGTGAAGTTGAATTCTGGTCAACAGAGGGACCTGGGGTATTGGTGATGTATTTTACAGCCCCATGGAATGGTCCATGTAAGAGGTATCGCTTAATATTTGAAAAAGTTGCAAATGATTATACAAATAAAGAATGTCATTTTGGACGTATTGACATCGATCAAGCAGGAGAAGATATTGCAACAAAATACGGTGTAAACACATTACCTACCACTCTAATTATTAAAAATAATAAAATTGTTGCCAAAGCAGTCGGTCTTATAAGAGAAGAAACTTTAAGAGCACTGGTAAATCAATACAAAGCATAAGTAAAATAAATATAACAAGAGACTATCTAACAAGTCCGGTTTAATGATTTCACCCTCGCCAGAACAAGCTCTGACGAGGGTGATTTCAATTTCAGGGACTTATTAGACAGCCCCTTGTTATAACGAAAAAGGCTGACTTATTCAGTCTCTCGCTCGAATGTAAAGGAAATATAAGGATAATATTGAGCGGTCGGTTTATTTTCTTCGTAATACAATTTATCAATCAAAAATGATTTTGAATCAAAATCAATAAAATACATCTCCATTTTATTGGCATCTCCATCCTTAAAACGGACTCCAATATAAGCTTCTGTATCTTGACTCTGCTCTATTGCAGAAAAATAGCGATTTACATTATCCAGAAGGATTAATTGAACCGGAATTTTCCCCGACATGCTGTATAATGTAAATTCGCCACCATTCGAGATACCCGAATTCTCCCGGAAGAAGTTTTTCAAGGTCGATTCAAGCGAGGTCGTAAGACCCTCTTCCGTGAAAATCAACCGGTCCTTTGCATTATATGCGGGTAAAGCAGCCATATCGGCGTCGAACGTAGGTTTGTCGTATTCAGAACTGCTTCCATTCAGATTGGCATACTCCATAGGATCATAATTACCTTCGGCACTCATTTTCCATGTACCTTCCAGTTTGCTGAAATACGATCCGAAAATCGTTACGGTAATCTCGTTATACTGTCCCCGGACGAATCCTTTGTTGTTCTCCAGTCCGGTTTTCAGAACGACCTTGTCTTTTCCGGTTTCCAGCGTGCCGGCTTTAAGGGTAATGGCACCTGAACTTTTACCCTGAGCGACAACCAGTTGTTTAGCCCCCTCGAACGTAAAATTGGTATTCTCGACAGCCGTCGAACCTTCGGCGATCTCAATGGGAATGACGATATCCTGCTCCGCAGTATATTTTGCCCCCGTAGCCGTATAAAGATCCAACTGAACGGAACCGGTCTCACCCATGGTCATGGATTTGACAGAGAAGGAATACATAATTTTACCTTTCACTCCCAGACTGATCTTCGCCGTGGCATTTTTCCCGGGGATAAAGTCAGCCACCGAGCCCAACGTCGCGACGATTTCCTTGGCTTCGTCGTAGTTGTCCAAAGCCGTTACCGTAATCGAAAGCGACTGATTGTTACCTCCCAATATGAATTGTTCGGCCGATACGGAATACTCGGAACCCTTGACAGCCGTACCCGAGAAAGCAACGGGAACGGTGACGGGCGACGCAAGCGATGATAAATCTACACCGCTGACTTGCAGATCCAGTGTTACAGAACCTGTCGAAAGCGCGAGCACCGGCTTCGCAAAAGAAAGCGTAGGCGTCGATTCATCGTTGTCATCCGAACAAGCGCCGAATAACAGCGGCGCCGCGAGCAATGCAAATAAAAATTTTCTCATAACCAAAGTTTTAATTAATAAAGGTTTGTTCAACAGTTATTTCGAACCTTCCAGAAAGGCTTCATATTCATCTTCTTCGCTTGCGATCTGCGCCCAATCCTCATTCCCGAGAAATACACCGTCGGGCATAATGTATTTCGTCAAATAATCCTTAGCCAAAGGCGGCGTCTCATCATAGTTGTCATCACAGCCACTCAGCGACACAACAGCCGCAATCGCTGCGACAAACGCAATCATTCGTCTTTTCATCGTATTGTTCATAATCCTGATTCTTTTATTCCATTTTATCGTACCCCGGATTTTGCTCCAACCCCTCGACCAATTGAATATCGGGAGCGTAAAGCGGGAAAGTATACATCCAGGAATAAGTCGTGTATTTCAGTCCCTGCTTGGCGACCCAGAATTCCGGACATCCGTTACGTTTGAGTTCGTACCAGCGATCTCCTTCAAGGAAAAGTTCCTTGCGGCGTTCGCAATGAATAGCATACAGCAGCGGAGTCAGCGCATTTCCCTTGGCATCGACCTGAATCAAATCGTCGTGATCGACCGGAGGCAGAGTCTGCATCGTGTAGTCCGAGACATCGGCAATGCGCTTTCGTCGCAGTTCGTTCAAAGCAGCAAGGGCCTTTTCGGGTTCTTCGCTATGATAGTAACTCTCAGCTAGAATCAACTGCAATTCAGCGCTTCGCAGGCAGGAAAGCAGGTTCTTAGCCGGCAGTCTTTTGGCATCGATCGACAGCGTGAAACGCACATCTTTTTCCTTTTCGGCGAAAAGATCGTAAAACAGGCGGGAACAAGGTCTGTTTTTCAAATAATTCTTTGAATTCGTCAGCGCTGTAGATTCCGAAGATCCAGCATAAATCTGTGCCTTGAAGATCATGTTGCCACTCTTGGCCATCTGTTCCCCGATCATCGCCTTGTAAGGTTCCGCATCGAGCAACGGATATTTTTCCAATAACTCCGAGGCATACTGAGCTGCCAAACGATACTGCTGTGTCCAGAAATAGAGCCGGGCCAGATAGCCTTTGGCGACATCGGAATTGAAGCGGTAGATCTCATCCTGAATGTCGTATTCGATCGCTTTATTCAAATCCTCTTCGATCCGTTTGACGGTCTGGTTATAAGTACTGCGAGTAGGCTTCGCCTCCATATCAAATTCTGTAACCAACGGTACACCAGGCCCCGGATTATCCGGATTGCAAGCCTGACAGAAGTTGCGCAGCAAATTATAATAGCAGATACCGCGAAGGGCATACGCCGTACCGAGCACGTCCATCCCGAGCCGGCTGCTCCGGTCTTCGAGATAACCGATTATGATGTTGCAATCCCGAATCACCGCATAAAGATTCGTATACAGAGTTTGCTTAGCGGAAAGTTGCTCTCCTATGTAAAGCGAAATATAATTTCCTCCGGGATATTGAGTCAGATTAGCAGCCAGGTTATCGGCATAACACTCCAAATCGGCCATTTCCAATCCGTCGCCCATCACGACCTCCTCTCCGTAATCGATCTCGTCGAGATGCGCATGGAGCAACGCTGAAAATTCCTCGGCTGTTTCGGGGATGGTCTGTCCGTAAGGTTTTATATCCAAATAGCGGTTGCAGGATACGGCTAATAACACGAGTGCAATCACTGTGAATGTCTTTTTCATACTCTCTGTTTTGAAATTACCGTTTCGGAATTAAAATCCGATCGAAAGTCCGATCGAATAGGAGCGGCATTGCGGGTACACCGCACCGGGAGTTTCAGGGTCCAGCCCCGAGTAATTCGTGAACGTCGCCAGATTGTTCATCGTAAACGACACGCTGCAATTTTGCATGTGAAGTTTCTTCACCCACGCGCCGGGAAGGTCGTAAAGCAATGTCAGGGAACTGATTTTCAAATAAGAAACATTCTCCAGCAACAGACAGTTCGTAACTCTTGATTCGGAAGGAAGACTCTGGGCGATAAGATTGCCGTTCTGATCGTAAAGGCGCCCTCCGTATATGTCGATCAGACGCGGATAACCGTCCGTAACAGGATTATCCGGAGTCCAGCGATAGGTTACATCACGCACGACATTGAGATGGTTGACATAAAGGTCGTATTTGGAGTTGGGAATGGGCTCCTTATCCACACCGGTCATATTCCGGTCACTCACCGAACTGTAGGATGCGGGGGATACGATATCGTTCAGCACTTTGCCGTTCAACGAAAACACACCGTTCATACTGAGCGTAAGCCCCTTGTAACGAACGGACGTATTGAACCCGCCCGTCCAGGGAGCCGTCGATGTACCTACATAGAAAAGATAGTTTTGCATGTTCCGGTAGTCCGCGACTTCGTTTATTTTCGCATCGGGACGCAGTTCGTAATTGTAGAATCCCGTCGATGGATCGATGCCCGTACTCTTGCCCGTGATGATCATCCCCTGGGGATAACCTACATAATACTGACCATAGATACCGCTGTTGGGCGACACGTATTTGGTCAGTTTGTTCATATTGTAAGCCGCATTGGCAGTAAAATTCCACGCAAAATCCTTATAACGCAGAATCGTCGCCCCCAAAGTGAACTCGACTCCCCGGTTCACCTGTTCGGATGTATTATATCCCTGCGAAATAAATCCGACTGCCGAATTCACGCGCGAAGAAGTCACGAGATCGTATCCTTTACGGTTGTATGCTTCGACCTGCAATCGCAAACGATCCTTGAAAAATCCGATGTCCAGACCCGCTTTGATATCCCAGGTCTTCTCCCAGCTCAGATGCGGATTCGGGGCATTCGAAATAGTCCCCATCCGGTAGGAATCCGTATCGGAAATTCGAAACGTGTTATCGTATTTCATGATGATTACCGGATAGACCGACTTATTGACACCGCCCGTATAACCTGTGGCCAAACGGAGCGTCATCGAACTGATCACATCCGAGATTTTCCCTTTCATCCACGACTCTTCGTCTATATTCCAAGAAAAACCTGCCGACCAGGTAGCATTGAACTGCTCCTTGCTGCCGAAATTATTCGATCCGTCGGATCTTACCGAGGCATTGAAAACATAGCGGTTGAGCAGGATATAGTCGATCGTACCGTAGAACGAGGCCATAGCGTTTTCCGTAATAGCTTGCCCGGTGGAATTATCGAGGGTCTTCCCGAAACTGACAAGTTTATCGTAATCGATCACCGAATTGTTTCCGCTCGCAGGATAAAGCGGCGTCGAGTGGTTGCCCGTAACGGGGTCGTAGCCGTAACGTTTGGTAAAAATCGTCTTGGCGTAATTCCGGCTGATCTGCGCTCCGGCCAACACATTGAGCCGATGTATTTCGTTGAAAGTATGTCCATAGGCGAAATGTCCCCGTAACATATAATTGGTATTGTATGTCGAAGTCTGATAAATGGAACCATAGATTCGTTTCGAAGTCGTCGTATTGTTTTCGAACGGCCGATCCATCCATGCCGCATAGGTATTCTTTCCATTGATATTCTCCCCGTGATCCGAAATATAGGAGAACGACGCCAGACCCACGAACTTCAGATCCTTGGTGATATTGACCGTCGTATTTCCCGTCAGTGTGAAGTTTCCGCTGGTACTCTTGGCCGAAGTCTCATTGATCTCCCGCATCAGGTTGAATCCGTTTTCGGGAAGCGCTACCGTATAGCTTCCATTGATTTCACTCAAGGAAAAATAAGTCTCGTCAGCCCGATAGGAACCGTCGTCGTTATAAGGGCGTTCATAGGGATTGGCGAAATAGGCGTATTTGAACATATCCACATTGCTCGACGGTGCCTTGGATGTCTGATAGGAGAAAACCGTACTGATACCGAACGATACGACTCTGTTCGGTGTTACATCGATCTTGCCGTTGAAATTGTAACGGTCGTACGAGTTTTTCAACACAATGCCCTGATCGTTACCATATCCCATTGAGAGATAATAGGCCATTTTGGGATTACCTCCCGAAATGGAGAGATAGTGGCTTGTGGAAACTGTCGTCCGGAACAGTTCCTCGAACCAGTCTGTCGTATGGCTGCCCAGTTCCGCAATCCTGGCATCCTGCTCTGCGACGCTCAATCCCTTATATTTGCCGTATCCCGAACGAATCATGCCCACGATACCCACAACCGGATAGTAACTTTTGCCATCCTGAAGATTATTCGCATAACCGGCAGCTGCAAATTCGTCCCATAATTCCTGCTCCCAGGCCAGTTTCTCGCGTGAGTTCATCAAATTGGCAGACCGTACAGGCCGCGTCTGAATGGATACGGTTCCCGAATAGTTGACGTGCGTAGGTCCCGACTTGCCGCGTTTGGTCGTTACCACGATCACACCGCCGGCAGCCTGAGATCCGTAAATTGCGGCAGCGGCAGCGTCCTTCAACACGGAGATCGACTCGATGTCGTTAGGATTGATCCCACCGATGCCCGTAGCAAAAATATTCGAAAAGTCTCCGGAGCGAATCTGCGTGTTGGAAACAGGAGGTGTCGGGACCTCCTTCTGCATCGGTACGCCGTCAATGACCCACAGCGGTTCGGCATTGCCCGTGATGGTGCTCGTTCCGCGAATGCGGATCTTCACGGCTTCGCCCGGACGGCCGGATACGGATTGCACGCTCACTCCGGCCAGTTTGCCCTGCAACAGTTTGTCTACTCCCTCCAAAGGCGAAGTCTTGAGATCTTTTCCTTCAATCACGGCAACCGAACCGGTGCTTTTGCGAATCTCAGTTTTGGCAAAGCCTGTCACGACGACTTGTCCGATGTCCGTGGACTGCTCCTTGAGCGTTATATCATAACCGACCCGATCAGGCTTTATCTTGAGTTCCTGCGGTTCATAACCAATGTATGAGAATCGCAACGTAGCGCCGTCGGCAACTATGATCCGGAACGTACCCTTAATATCAGTATTCACACCGGAATGCGTTCCTACGACAACCACGGACACACCGACAAGCGGTACACCATTCGTATCCTTGACCGTACCCCACACCGGATGTTTGTTCCCCTCGCTCTCAGAAGCAGCGACGGCAGGAAGTATCGTTACAAGTAACAATGACGTAAATACGAATGGTAAAAAATTTCTTAAAGTTTGCTTCATACGCATTATCCATTAGTTGTGTTTGACTATATCGATCTCCTGCTGAGGCAACCCGAGAAGATGTTCCGTAAAATAATAGCGGATCAGATTTACATAATATGAGTTCCCGAGACCATGATCCGCTCCGGGAATGACCGTCATGTCGAAACGCTTGCGGGCCCGGATCAGCGCATCGGCCAGCCGGGCCGTAGATGCCGGATGCACATTGTTGTCCATGTCTCCGGTGATGAGCAGCAGCCGTCCGGCCAGCCGGTCGGCCAATTCGATGTTGGTCGGAATATGACATTCGAAATGCGGTTTCCCGTCTTTCCCCCAGGTCTGCTTTACTCCGTGGAAAGTTTCGCCCCACCACTGGGAGTAAATATTATTGTCATGGTTCCCCGAAGCAGCCACCCCGACCTTGTAAAATTCCGGATGGTTCAGCATGGCGGCGACCGTCATGAAACCGCCTCCGGAATGTCCGTAAATTCCGACTCTTTCAATATCGGCGCAAGGATAGCGGGCTGCAATCTGCCGGATCGCGGCCATGTCGTCGGCCAAAGCATAATCCCGCAGATTCCCGTAGCCGAACGTATGGAAATCGCGTCCGCGCCAGGGGCCGCTGCCGCGGTAGGCGAAATTTATGACGACGAATCCCAGCTGTGCGAGCGATTGATTGTAGTTGTCATCCAAGGTAAAGGCCTGCGGAACCAGATCGACATGGGGGCCGGGATAGACATTGCTGATGATCGGGTATTTCCGCCCGGGTTCCCGGTCGAAAGGAAGGTAGACGATGCCATAGAGCCGGGTCACGGAATCCGCAGCCAGCACTTCGACGACTTCCGGTTCGTGCCATCCGCGGGCATAGAGTTCCGAAAGGTCGCACGGCTCCAGTTCGATACGGCCGCGGCCTTTCATGTCGCAGACCTGATGCCGCGGGGCACGATCCATACGCGACCAAGTGTCCGTCAGGAAACGTCCGTCGGGAGAGAATGCCACCGAATGTTCGCCGTTTCCGGGAGTGAGCAAAACCGGCTCGCCGCCGTTGAATCCGGTTTTGTAATAAAAGCGGTAATGCGGATTGACACCCGGTTCCCGTCCGTAACCCTCGTAGACGATCGTCCGGGCGAGCGTATCGATACGTTCGATCTTTCCGGCGACGTATGCGCCCGAAGTGACGGCCCCTTGCAGGCGTCCGTTTCCATCGTACAGGTAATAATGACCGTATCCCGTTCGCTCCGACCACCAGAGGATATCGCGGCCTTCATTCAGGATATGGAAACAAAATTGCTGGTCATTCTGGGCCGGTTTGCACACCTCGCGGATAATCGGCTCGACACGGTGCGCCGCGAAATCGACCCGGCACAGTTCCACGCTGTCGCACGTCCGGCTGCGACTAACGAGCCAGGCATAACGGTCCGTATGAGCGATCATGCTGAACCGGGGAACTTCGACTTTCTGATCGGGCCAGCGGGCGATGTCGAGTTTCCGAATGCACATGCTGTCGGCATCGACCAGCCAGGCATCGTATT
>OHFQ01001154.1_pt1 | contig 10834 bp, 11 predicted proteins | sample 1567581 | NCBI WGS metagenome assembly OHFQ01 (sample SAMEA3879559, study PRJEB24766) | human gut metagenome | biome: human-associated habitat; feature: feces | place: USA | collected 1985/1987 | reverse complement strand
GCAATTTTTAATACTTCCAGACTGCTCGCCGGTATCAGTAACTCCGGTCTTCTCATATTCTCGTTCCTCTCTATTCTCACACGCATGCATCGCATCTTCATGCTTCATGTAATCCCGTACGGATTCCGCCATCTTCCCATCCTGCGTAATCCATGCCGTCCTTAACGCCTTGTGCTCAAGGTGATGCCATCTCCCACCGGGAGCACCGCGGTCACCAGTTCTTCACTGTGTGTCAGCGTGTACAGATATTCCCGCATGCGCTTATGAATTGTGCGGTTCCGCCTTGTAACCGCGAACCGTGATTCAATCACATCGCCGTCCTGCAGCACATTGTCCGACACCAGCACGCCGTCCTTCGCCAAAAGGCGCAGAATCTCCGGCAGGAAATGAATGTACTGCCCTTTTGCCGCGTCCATAAAAATAAAATCATACGGACCTTCCAGCGTCTTTAACACTTCCGCGGCATCGCCCTCCAGCAGCGCAATCTGCGCTTCCTTTCCGGCTCTCTTAAAATTCTCCCTGGCAATCGGAATCCGCTTTTCGTAATTCTCGATCGTTATAATCTGACACGGCACGGGATCGTACTCCGCCATAAGGATGGCGGAAAATCCCACCGCAGTCCCAACTTCTAAAATACGTGCCGGCTTCTTCATGGCAAGATTCAAAATGCATCCGTTTATCTCTACCATGGCGAACATGCTGATCATCTTCGGACTTGTAACATATGCGACAAAGGGTGTTTCATTTGGTGCTATTGATTCAGCAATACCAAATATGTTCATCCCAACAATAGGAAGCTTCCCAACTATTATCATTTGGGCAGTAGTTGCAATCGTAGTAGTATGGTTCATCTGGAACAAGACTACATTTGGTAAGAATCTGTACGCTGTAGGTGGAAACCCAGAGGCAGCAGCAGTTTCAGGTATATCAGTTTTCAAGGTAACACTTGGCGCATTCATCCTTGCCGGTATCCTTTACGGATTCGGATCATGGCTTGAGTGTAACAGAATGGTTGGTTCAGGTAGTGCAGCTTATGGACAGGGCTGGGATATGGACGCCATAGCAGCCTGCGTTGTTGGTGGTGTTTCATTCACAGGTGGTATCGGTAAGATCTCCGGTGTTGTAACTGGTGTTCTTATCTTCACATCACTTACCTACTCACTTACCATTCTTGGTATTGATACAAACCTTCAGTTCATATTCGAAGGTATCATCATCCTTGCCGCTGTAACTCTTGACTGTCTCAAGTATGTACAGAAGAAGTAAGGAACAACAAATTTAATTCTCACAAAACATTTATATAAAAGTCGCTCGGATCGTCTACAGGATGGATTGAGCGGCTTTTTTCATAAGGAGGGACTCGCATGCACAGAAGGCTGGCCTGAGGAGATATTTATATATTGTAAAATCTTGGGCGAGTGTTCCGCTTCCTTCGCTCTATTTTCCTGTAAGGGCTATATGTGGGGGGAGTTACAATTTTATCCTACAGCAGCTATTTTGCTGGAGATAGGGAAAATATTCCAGATTACGGGAGGGCAAGATGTTCAGCCGTAAACAAGCTGGATCCTCAGCTGGAAACAGGCAAGGTTTCGAGTCACGGGCAGGTGAGAAATTTCCCTAACGGTATAGATGAAGAAATAATGAAAAAATAATAAAAGTACAGATATTCTTTGCGGTATTTGATATAATTACACTGCTGGAAAAGACCGGTGAACCGGGTGGTATTTGATGATAGAAAGGATTCTTACTATGGATAAATACAAGGTTATCCTTGTCGATGACGAGGAAGAGGTTATAGATGTTATAGAGAGAAAGATCCACTGGGATATGCTCGGATTTGATGTTGTGGGCAGTGCCAACAACGGTGTTAAGGCTCTTGAACTGGTGGAGAAGCTGCAGCCGGATGTGGTCATAACGGACATCAAGATGCCATACATGGACGGCCTCGAACTGTCCAGGAGACTTAACAATGATTATCAGAATATACACATCATCATATTTACAGGATTTGATGAGTTTGAGTATGCCAAGGAGGCAGTGCACCTTGAGATAGAGGAGTACATGCTCAAGCCTATAAATGCCTTAGAACTTTCAGACTGCCTGAAGAGGGTCAAGAACTCTCTGGACAAGGAGAGGGAGGAAAAGCTGAATGTGGAAAAGCTTGCAAATTATTTCAATGCATCTCTGCCTGTTCTTCAGACAAATCTGTTTGTATCCCTGATAGAGGGCAGAGTGAGCGAGTCGGATTATGAGAAATTCCTTGCAGCATACCAGATCGATATGAAGGGACCGCTTTATTGCTGCGCGGTTTTTCATACATCGGAGCATCACGTTCCAGATGGAATGAACCCACTTCTGTTGTCAATGTCGGTGGAACAGCAGATCAAGGACAGAATTGCTGATACATGGACATGCCAGGTGTTTACATACTTGGGCAACACAGTGCTAATCATCGAGATAGCCTCGGAGGATGCCATGTCAGAGCTGACGGATGCCTGTGACAGATTCTGCAGATGGGCTTACCGAGTCATGGGCGCCGTGGTGACTGCCGGTATTGGCAGAGTGTGCGACAGTCTTCTGAATATCAACAATTCGTATGAGGGTGCCAGGGAAGCTGTGTCATACAGGGTTTTATACGGAACCCAGAGGGCTATAAACATTGCTGAGATCGCACCGAAGGAGCAGAAGGCAGCAGTACAGTATGAAGATGCAAATATGCATGAGCTTATCAAGTCAATATATCTTGGCAAAAGAGATGCCATTGAGGGCGCAGTACATGATGAGATAGAGAAGCTGCACAGATCTGCACAGACCATGAACAGGTACAAGCTGACACTCATGGAGATGGTAGGAACATTCTACAGATTCTGCGCAAATAATTTTATAGATTTTGACAATTTTTCAGGTGGAATCAGTAACCCATATGAGAAGGTTCCGGAGATGGATGAAGTCACACTCACAGCATGGCTCATAGACACATCTATGGCGATCAGCGAGGAATTGAAAAATGCCAGAAATAACACATCCAGAAGAATGGTAACGGATGCCCAGAATATGATAGTTGGCAGGTATATGGAGCCCGATCTGTCGCTGGATACGGTGTGCTCAGAGCTTGGTGTGTCCAATTCGTATTTTTCATCGGTGTTCAAGAAGGAGACAGGCAAGTCATTTATCTCGTATCTGACGGATTACAGGATGGATCACGCAGCCAATCTCATACTTGAGACAAATGAGAAAAGCTATAAGATAGCAGAGCAGGTGGGATATCAGGATGCAAATTACTTCAGCTACGTGTTCAAGAAGAGATTTGGAATGTCGCCATCAAAGTACAGAACTGAACATACGGGGAATAAGTAGAGCAGAGAAAAAATAATGGGAGTAGAATTGTTTTGAAGATCAGAGAGAAAAAGAAGGGTGCTCAGGGCAAAAAGCAGAAAAATAAATATTCTCTGCGCACGAGGCTGCGAGGCTGGTTTCATCATGGCAGATTTATAGGATTTGACATACAGTCAATAATCATGGCGGTGCTCACAGGACTGACGATAACCACAACTGTTGTTATGGGGTTCCTTATTTACAATAGATTCAAGCTTGCGATAAAGCAGACTGCCGTCTCGAATGCAGAAAGCATGATAGAGAGTACTGTGGATAAAGTGGATACAGACCTGGCAGGCATCAGACAGATATCTAATGGAGTGAATTATAACATTATCCAGGAATATGACATCTCCAGTCAGGAGTTCAGCAGACAGTTCAGCCTTTTATATGAGGTGAATGTTGACAAAGTGCAGAGTATGGCGTTGTACGACAATTCCGGGAAGCTTGTTGCTGCGGAGCCGGTTGCGGTGCAGAAGGATAAGGTTAATGTGGAGGAACAGGAATGGTACAAGAATGCATCTGAAGATATAGAGAATATGCACTTTTCTACACCTCATATACAAGATCTGTTTCAAGATGGCGCCAACAGGTATTATTGGGTCATATCCCTCAGCCGTTCTGTTGATATCAATGATGGAGATAAGCCGGTAAACGGCGTGCTTCTGATAGATATGAAGTATTCCGTGATCGAGGAGGCTCTTTCAAGGATCAATGATTCTTCAAGTGAGACTTATTATTATCTGTGCAACCGTGACGGAGATATCATATACCATCCGCGAAGAGCAGAGATAGACAGAGGCTTTTTCACAGAGGAAAGTACAGAGGCAGCGGTATACGATGACGGTACATATGAGATCAAGATGACGGGTGGCAAAGAAAATGTTGTTGTCAGCAGTATAGCCTACACTGGATGGAAGATCATAGGAGTTGTCCCGGAAAGTGTTCAGACTGCCAGCATCAATCAGTACAGATATTACATTATAACTACGGTTGTGATATTGCTTATGATGCTCTTGTGGGTGAACAGGATCATAACAAAGAAAATCTCAAAGCCTATACTTAAGCTGAATGAATCAGTAAAGTCATATGAGACAGGTGGAACCACGGATATATATATTGGAGGATCCTCCGAGATAAGACATCTGGGATATTCGGTCAAGAAATCCTATGAGCAGATAGAGGTTCTGATGCAGGAAATAATCAGACAGCAGAATGAGCGGAGAAAGAGTGAAATGGATGTTCTCCAGAGCCAGATCAATCCGCATTTTCTGTATAATACACTGGAGTCTATAACATGGATGGTGGAGGCGAACAGAAATACAGATGCAGTATTTATGATATCTGAGCTTGCAAAGCTGCTCAGAATAAGTCTGTCAAAGGGCAGAACCGTCATAAGGATAGCGGATGAGATCCAGCACAGCACGAGTTACATGAACATACAGAAGGTAAGATATAAAGAAAGATTTGCTACAGAATTTATCATAGACGAAGAGATAAATGACTATTGTACAGTTAAGCTTATCGTGCAGCCAATCCTGGAAAATGCAATATACTACGGTGTGGGCAACATGGATGAGGACGATGGCGGCAAGATAACTGTCCGCGGTGAGAAGAAGGGCGACGACATATACATTTCAGTTGAGGATAATGGCATGGGTATGACGGAGGAGGTTGCCCGGAACATCCTTGTGGACAACAATAAGGTGCCAAAGCATGGCTCCGGAGTGGGTGTTATCAATGTTCACTCCAGGATAAAGCTGATGTTTGGCAGTGAATATGGATTAAAGGTGTACAGTGAGCCGGACGAGGGAACAAAGGTTGTCATTCACATTCCAGCCATTCCTTATACGGAGGAGAACAGAGAGAGACTTGAGAGGCAGGATTTTGGAAGGGGGATGGTGACAGATGAAGAAGAGTAAGATAACCTTTCTGATCGCGGAGCTGTTTCTGGTGGTTATAGCCGGATTCTTTATACATCAGATATTCCGGGAAAATGTACCTCAGAAAAGAGTAGCGGTCATACTTTCAAATTCCGGTGATAAGAGGTGGGATGGACTTATAAATGGACTAAAACAATCAGCAGATGTCAATGATGTCCATCTTATCATATGCAACACCGATGATATCGAGTCAGCCCAGGATGAGAAGGAGCTAATAGATGAACAGCTTGAAAATGATGTAGATGCATTCATAATTTGTCCTGCACCGGGCGAGGATACATCGGATATGCTGGGACAGCTTGGCGATGTGCCATTTGTACTTATAACCCAGGATGCATACAGTGAAGATGGCGCCTCGGGATTTGTTACGATAAAACCTGATAACTACAAGATAGGATATACCCTTGGAGAACAGATCAGGGCAAATGATGCGGACGGACTCCGTGGCAAAAGCATAGGCATTATAACCGGATATTCCCAGACAGAGGGAAGTGTGAGCGGAAAAGCAGGACTTATGGATGCGATAGAAGGAACCGGATGCGAGGTGAGCTGGGTGTACAGCCGATGTGGCAATCAGGACATATGTGGCATTGTGGATATTCTGGGAAAGGTGGACTACATGGTTGTGATGGACACATATGCGATCGATGAGATAGGAGAGAATGCGGATAACGGTATGTACAATGGCGCCCAGATATATGGAATGGGGACCAGCGTAAAATCTGTGGCGCTGCTTGATGCGGGCAAGATAAAGTGCCTTGTTATTCCGGATGGCTACGGTGTTGGCTATGCCAGTGTGACAGAGGTAGTAAAAGGTCTGAACAGCAGGTTGTATACGATGAAGAGTCGGGAGGAGGGCATAAAGATAATATACAGTGACGATTTGTTCTCCGAAGATGTAGAGAGGTTTTTATATTCATATGAGTAGACAGAAACTAAGAAAAATATATGTGCTTTTGCTGGCGGCTGCGATGATAGTCTCGTTTATGGGCTGCGGCAACAGCAATAAAAAATCAAACAAAACCATGAGAGTCGGGGTGGTCACTTATACAGCAGATGATCCATTCATAAATGCCATGGTCGAAAAGGTGAAATCCAATCTTAAGACTATGGAGACCACAAATATGAATGTGATAGTATCGGTGAGAAGCGGTGATAATGATCAGCGTGAGCAGGACGAGATAGTTGATGAGATGATAGATGCAGGCTGCGATGTGCTGTGTGTGAATCTTGTAGACAGAACCGCACCGGCAAATATCATCAAGTCTGCAAGGCAGAGTGATATACCAGTGATCTTTTTCAACAGAGAGCCGGTGCGTGATGACCTGATGCAGTGGGAAAAGCTCTACTATGTTGGCTGTGACGCAAAAGAATCTGGTGATATGCAGGGTGAGATTGCGGCAAGTTATATAAAGAAGCACAGCAAAGTGGATCGCAACGGTGATGGCAAGATACAGTATGTTCTTCTGGAAGGCGAGGCCGGACATCAGGATGCCATAAGCAGAACTGACTGCTCGGTGAAGACCATCATGGAAGGTGGAGTGGAGCTTGAGAAGCTCAGTTATCAGTTTGCCGACTGGAACAGAGGTCAGGCGGAGAACAGAATGACACAGCTTATAAGTCAATATGGCAGTCAGATAGAGCTTGTCATATCCAACAATGATGAGATGGCACTGGGCGCAGTTGAGGCGTACAATAACTCAAATATAAGCCGCGACAGATGGCCTGTGATCTTTGGAATAGACGGACTTGACGATGCTCTTCAGGCGATAAAGCAGGGAAACATGCAAGGAACAGTTTATAATGACAAAGAGGCCCAGGCAGGAGAGATAGCGCGGTTGGCAGTTGATCTCTTCAAGGGAAACAGCCTTGATGGTCATAATCTTGACGAGGGCAAATATTACGTGTCGCCTTACTGGAAGGTCGATGTTGACAGCGTGGATGATTTCCTGCTCAGATAAGTACAGGAGCGTTAAAATAAGAGCCTGAAATAATGAACTAAAATAGCTGACTAAAGTTACAAACTGATACATGAGTAAACAATCGTGAATTAAAAGCATATATAATTGGAGAAGATCTGTCTGGAAAAATTATCAAGAATTGATGTAGAGATACAGATCCAATTATATATTCGGGAAGGATACATATGGAAAATAGCTGGATAGAAGAATTTTACAAAGAAACGGATGCAGATAAGAGACTTGAATTGCTGGAAAATAACAGCACGGATATGGACGGTGACAGCGCCGGTTCGTCTACTGTTTTCCGTCAGAGATTGTGGACAGCGAGATATGGCAAGAGAAAGCCGAAGAATGATGCATTTGTGGGCTGCCTTATGGAGCTCAAATACATATCGGAGGGCGGCTCTGTTGACATCGGAGGTCAGAAAAAGAAACAGGCTGTGGAGATCATAAGCAAGCTCTGTCTGTTCGACGCAGACAAAAGAAGTGCCGAGGAACAGGAGATACTGCTATATGAACTCAAGAATGCGTTCCTCAAGTTCATCGAGGTGAGCAGAGGCGGCAGAGGTTTCACATCCATAGCATTTGGTATGGGGCAGCTCTCGGATGAGGGCGTGGCGAAGAAGATCGCAGATCAGATAAGCTCCATAGCATTTGACGCGCCGCACATGCTGCACATGGACAAGGAATTTGCCATACTTCAGAGTGCCGCACTGGCGGCATTCAGGCAGGAGTATCCGAACAGGGAGCATTTCTTGAGAAAATGATGATAAGCGTGATTATGAACTGTATTTGCGGATAGGCTTGAGCCCTGACAACTGATACATTCATAGCGTAACGATATGGACAGGACATTTATTGAGCCCTGTCCTTCTTATATGTTGTATCACTTTTTTATCAGTGCTACAATAAAGAAAATTAGAAGTTATAAGGGGGAAGCACTGATGAAAAAAAAGATTTCAATATTACTATGCATATCGTTGTTTTTATTTTCTGGCTGTAGTAATAAAATTCCATCATTGAATGTAGTGAGTGAAAATGGAAGTGAATGGGCACAAGAAGAACTTCAAGGCTATAAATTAGATGATTTTGTTAATGCGTGGGGGACTTCCGAAGATAATTGGAAAACTGCTGAAGCAGAAGATGTAGTGAGTGAAAACGGATATCTCTGGTTTGTTGATAACGATAAAACTACAGCAATAATTGTTTATGTTAGTAATGAAGAAGAATTTCAATCAATTGCTATTAGTAAAGATGTTATTAAGGACAATTACGGCACATTTATAGTCAAATAATGATATTACAAAGGTTTAGAAGAGTGTCGATAAATATCAGCTTGCCGAGCTGGAAAATTTGAATTCGTAGGAGGTATCGAAAAATGAATAGGAAAACTATATTCTGTTTTCTGACAGCTTTGATAATGATTTTTGTTCTTGCCGGCTGTGGTGGAAAGAATAGTGGTGGGAATATTGACAATGTTCAAATTCCTGATTGGAAACCATCGGAAATATATTCAGACAGTGATATTGAGGCGGCTTTCCAAACAGTAAAAGACTATTTCGGCAACGAATTTGACGGCTGCACACTGACAAAACTGTGCTATCCCGGAGATACATACGCCGATGAATTTTATGAATGGGCTGAACAATATGACGCGGATGAAGCAATCGTAATATTATCATCTTTCGATGTAGACTCATCAGGCGGGGATGGTTCGCTTAATCCGGATTCAACATATGATGATTGGAAATGGATTCTAATTAGGAATGACAGTGGGAATTGGGAACATGTTGACCACGGGTATTAAAGCGACAGATTCAAGTTTATCGGGGAGCAAATAGAACAAAAATCGGTATTTGTAGACGGAGGTACACAACATGAAAAAAATCAGCTTAGTGGTTTTTCCAGCTTTAACAATAGTGTTAGAAGCATTACCAATGGGAGCAGTTTGTACTTTTGCTATATCTCCAACAGAAAGAGTAAGAGAAACATTTTCATACTTTAGCCTTATACCGTTTGGATATGCAAATTTTGCTCCACTTATTACAGCCATATTTACTACCGATATGCAGCCACAGATCGCAACATTATTGGCTTTGTCCGATGGAACAAGCATTGTAACAGAAAGCATTTTTGTTAAGGCACAACAGAAATAATGCGAAAATTTCAGTTTGTCGTAAACATTTACATACTATTGTTTAGAAAAAAACAGTTCCGTTTATCCCCTCGAATTTCTCCTATAAGTGAAGGAACAATTTCTGACTTTATGACAGGGTTATATGCCCTGTCATTTTTATGGTCATTTTTAGAAAATCTGTTCTCGAATCACAAGATTATATAGCAGTGACCCTGTATCTATGATAGAATAAATTCATCCATAGATGCCCGGTCACAGAGGTATTGCTACCTCGGAAAGGAGATTTTATGAAGAAGAAAATTATAGCAGTTGCATTAGGATTGACATTGTGCTTAGGAATGACCGGATGTGTTTGTGAAGGCAGTAAAAATTATGATAAGAATTCAAAGCTCATATCGATAGAAGGTGAAAATGATTTATATTATTATGGCACTACACATATCGTTTATATAGTATTCAATGAATGTGCAGGAGATTTTGGTTATGGTTATATGTCGCCATATTATTCGGGGAACGGTAAGCTATGTACCTATGATACTAATACAAAACGGATAGTTGAAATTGAAGAATAGGATGAAAAAATAGTCTTTAAATAATTTCCAAAACACTAAGAGGTGCGTACAATATTGGTGTGTTAAGAATAGCTTTTACTACTGACTACGTACTTTACCAGCTACAGATTGATTGTAGTCGTTACCAATGAAAATAAAGGTTGATAAAAATGATCTCTCGGAATCTTGAGTGATCATGCCAGCAAAACTCTGGCATTGAACTTTGAAAAATGTAATGGAAGAATACTTTTCTGATTGGGTGATAATCAGAAGGAATGGGGCAGCAGATGTCTTGTTTAAACCTGGCATTACAAACCCGTGTCTAAACTGTAGACATTGGCAGACGTGTGGTGTAGCTACCCGTACTCTACCTTGTGAAGGTCATGACTTTTACGATTCTGACAAAGAAGTAGTTGAATACCTAAAGAAGACCCTAAGTGTGAAGAAAGATGGAAGTAAGGTTTATTATTTTTATGAGCCTAAAGGTTGGTTGCTTGAAGAAAATTTGTATATCCCGGAGATTGTAAGTGTAGTTAAAGAGAGCATAGAGAAGAGGAAGAAGAGGGAGAGAGAAGAAGAGGAGTACTAGGGCGGCTTAGCCATTTTGTTATTAGGAAAGAGGTGTGTTTATGGATAGTGTAGATGATTTTATTGAAAAATTGAAGAGTATTAGGAGAGGAGAGTATCAGAAACCGAAGAGTGTTCGAGAATTTGTTTTACATTTGGATGATTTTGGGGTAAACGGTTATTTTACATTGGAGCAGGGTAAAAGGATGTTACAGACTATTCCATTTTTACATAACAGTAAACTTGATTTTCAAGACTGTTGGTGTGATGGTACTCCAAAATCCAGCAGTGAGGTGTTAA
>OHFQ01001141.1_pt1 | contig 10916 bp, 10 predicted proteins | sample 1567581 | NCBI WGS metagenome assembly OHFQ01 (sample SAMEA3879559, study PRJEB24766) | human gut metagenome | biome: human-associated habitat; feature: feces | place: USA | collected 1985/1987 | reverse complement strand
CAACTTTCGCGGCAGCATAACGATACCAACGTGCTGGCTTTTGGTTCACGAGTGGTTGGCCTCGAACTGGCAAAAATGATTGTCGATGCGTGGCTGGGCGCGCAGTACGAAGGCGGTCGTCATCAACAACGCGTGGAGGCGATTACGGCAATAGAGCAGCGGAGAAATTGAGATTCATCCACTACTTGCATGGATGAGTAATGACTAATGTGGATAGAGTTTCTTTTTGAGGTTGGCTAATGAAACGCTTTCCGCTATTTCTTTTATTCACCCTGCTCACGCTGTCCACCGTTCCGGCCCAGGCCGATATTATCGACGACACCATTGGCAATATTCAGCAGGCGATTAACGATGCTTATAACCCTGACCGTGGGCGAGACTATGAAGATTCGCGCGACGACGGCTGGCAGCGTGAAGTGAACGACGATCGGCGCAGACAATATGATGACCGCCGCCGCCAGTTTGAAGATCGCCGCAGGCAGCTGGACGATCGCCAGCGCCAGCTGGATCAGGAGCGTCGGCAGCTAGAAGATGAAGAGCGGAGAATGGAAGATGAGTATGGGCGTTGATGTTGGGTATGGAGCAGGCATCGCCCCTCACCCCGGCCCTCTCCCCAATGGGGCGAGGGAGAAAACCAGCGCAATATTCAATATCGAGCACAATCGGTCCCCTCGCCCCTCTGGGGAGAGGGTTAGGGTGAGGGGAAAAATTCAGCACAATGCAAACGGCACTGCTCTCACCGGAAACCATGCCAGATTTCGTATTAAGGCAGACTTATTTTCCCCACAACCGCCGGGAAAAATCTTCGATCTTGCCGCTCAGTCGGCGCTTTTGCATCGTCCGCGTCCAGCTTTTCGATAACCCGGCGGCGGAGAGTAAACGGTGATACTGCTCGTCATCAAACGGCATATGCCATGCGATGGCGGCAGCCTCCTGCACGGTCACATCACTGACACGGGAAACCAACTCCAGTGGCGCATCAGCAGATACCAACCCTGGTGCAATTACGCTATACAACCACCCCACTTTACCCGTGTTTTGCATCAACTGCGCTATATCGCTGATATCAAAATGGTAATTGAGTTTATAGCAAGGTGAGCGTGGCTGGCTGACCTGAATTAATGCCTCTCCCCAGCGGAAAATATCGCCCATATAAACATTACTTTCCGTCAGACCGTCGGTTGAGAGATTTTCACCAAACGCAGGCGCAACAAACAACTCCGCCTGTTCCGGAAATTCCCGCGCCCAGTAGAGATAGTGCTCACGAGGATAATGACACAGCGCTCTGTCTGGCCCGCCGTGGATCTTTTTCTCCGCCTGTTCGTCACCTTCCAGCCCCAGCTCCGTCAGCATCAACTCACCATCAACCTGGATTTTAGCAATTGCGCTGGGTTTGCCTTCGGGATAAGCCTGAATCTTGCCTGTGTATACATCAACCGGATATCGCATCTGTTCCCTCTCCACGAGAAATTTCCCCATTAGACCATATTTATTTTATGTCAGGCGTGCTGTTTTCGCGGTATGTATCCAGGCAGGAGCTCAATAGCAAACCGGACGAACGTTAGTTCATCCGGCTGTGGGGATTAAGGAAGCAGGTTTATTTCACCGTACCTAAAATTTCGATTTTCGCCGCTCTGGCTTTGACTTTACGTGACCAGATAGAGGTAAGAATTGGCACCAGAATCGAAGTCACAATGACCGCCGTCGCTACCAGCGAAGTTGCTGCCGGAGCCATCGGTTTAAACGCAGGCACCATTTCTGCAATCAGCACAGGTGTCGCTACCGCGGCCCCTGCGGAACTGGAAGCGGCAATTCCGGCAGTGCCATCGCCACCGCCAATCAATTTATCGGCGATAATCAACGGAATACCGGTCACGATAATTACTGCCACACCCAACAGGATCCCCAGCAAACCTGTCTGGGCAATTACAGTCAAATCAATGGTATTGCCCAGTGCGAAGGCAAAGAACGGAATCAGCGTTTGCACCGCTTTGCTGAAAAATTCTCGCAATTCAGGATCAAGATTCCCCAGGGCAAAGCCCACCAGGAACGGTAATACTGCGCCGACGAAAACATGCGGTTCAAACGAGGCAATCCCGGCAGTGCCCAGAATAATCATCGTCATGAGCGGCCCGGACTCCAATGACATCAACACAAATGCCCCAGCTTCTTCTTTTGTGCCGTACTGCTGCATGATGGAAGCGTAAAGTCCGCCGTTGGTCATATCCATCGCCGCCACCAGCGCCAGCGTTGAAAGTCCGGCAAAGAATCCAACTTCAACACCATGTTCCGGAATAATGCGCGAGGCAATTGCCGCAACCACCCACGCGACGGCAATTTTTGTTACCACCAGCGTACCGGATTTACGCAATACCGTTCCCGTCGCGCTTAATTTTATTGACGCCCCCATGCAAAAAAACCACACCGCCAGAATGGGCACCGTACCGGTAATCATCCCGTTGGTGAATGATCCAAAATATTTCCCCGCCCCCGGCGAGAAGGTGTGGCACAGTGCGCCAAGGAATAGCGGGACGAGCATCATCCCCCCCGGGATTTTCTCAATCGAGCGTTTTATCTGCATTTCCATCACCTGTCGGCATATTTTTAAGGGCTGATGCGTAATTCCTCAATGGAGCATCAGTGTTGATGGAAACGAAGATAGACATTCATTTAATCAATAAAAGTGATCAAAACCACATCAATTGAAACACTGTTTTATTTTTATCGGATCGTTGTTTTTATTTTGAAATTGATCACAAAAAAACCACCGCCGTTGGCGATGGTTCATTTTTTAAGCTGATATGCGGCGTAAACGCCTCATTGCAGCAGGCGGCAAATGATTATTTTTTCGCCGCGAAACGTGCCGCTGCTTCGTCCCAGTTCACCACGTTCCAGAACTCTTTGATGTAGTCCGGACGGCGGTTCTGGAATTTCAGGTAGTAAGCATGTTCCCACACATCCAGGCCCAGAATCGGGAAGCCGGAAGCGCCAGAAATAGCTTCACCCATCAGCGGGGAGTCCTGGTTAGCAGTAGAAACCACCGCCAGTTTATCGCCTTTCAGCACCAGCCATGCCCAGCCGGAACCAAAGCGGGAAGCTGCCGCTTTTTCAAATTCTGCTTTGAAGTTATCAACGGAGCCGAAGTCACGTTCGATAGCCGCTTTCAGGTCACCCTGCAGGGTGGTGCCTTTTTTCAGACCTTTCCAGAACAGGCTGTGGTTAGCGTGACCGCCAGCGTTGTTGCGCAGTACGGTTTTCTTGTCTGCTGGCAGCTGGTCCAGTTTGGTGATCAGCTCTTCAACCGGCAGGTTGGCAAATTCTGGCAGGCTTTCCAGCGCCGCGTTGGCGTTGTTGACATAGGTCTGATGGTGTTTGGTGTGGTGGATTTCCATGGTCTGCTTATCGAAGTGCGGTTCCAGGGCATCGTAAGCATACGGCAGGGATGGCAGGGTATAGCTCATATTCATCTCCAGTATTGTCGGGCGGCCGATTGTTAATGCCGCGTAAGCAGTTGGTTCATTATAGTTAATTAAATGATATTGAAAATGATTATCAATGCCGTACTTTTCGTAAGGGTATGGTTTTGCAGGAAAATGCCCGAGATGTGAAGCAAATCACCCACTTAATGCCGTGATTGCCAGTAAATCGACAACGGCGGCAACAGGCGAAAGGTTAATCGACAGCACGATTTTTACACTCATCTCGTCGGAGATGTGACGCGACGAAAAATGATGAGGATAAGAAGATGAGTAACGCGATTACGATGGGGATATTTTGGCATTTGATCGGCGCGGCCAGTGCAGCCTGTTTTTACGCTCCGTTCAAAAAAGTAAAAAAATGGTCATGGGAAACCATGTGGTCAGTTGGTGGGATTGTTTCGTGGATTATTCTGCCGTGGGCCATCAGCGCCCTGTTACTGCCGAATTTCTGGGCGTATTACAGCTCGTTTAGTCTCTCTACGCTGCTGCCTGTTTTTCTGTTCGGCGCTATGTGGGGGATCGGTAATATCAACTACGGCCTGACCATGCGTTATCTCGGCATGTCGATGGGAATTGGCATCGCCATTGGCATTACGTTGATTGTCGGTACGCTGATGACGCCAATTATCAACGGCAATTTCGATGTGCTGATTAATACCGAAGGCGGACGCATGACGTTGCTCGGCGTTCTGGTGGCGCTGATTGGCGTAGGGATTGTGACTCGCGCCGGGCAGTTGAAAGAGCGCAAGATGGGCATTAAAGCCGAAGAGTTCAACCTGAAAAAAGGGCTGGTGCTGGCGGTGATGTGCGGCATTTTCTCCGCCGGGATGTCCTTTGCGATGAACGCCGCAAAACCGATGCATGAAGCCGCTGCCGCACTGGGCGTCGATCCACTGTATGTCGCTCTGCCAAGCTATGTTGTCATCATGGGCGGCGGCGCGATCATCAACCTCGGTTTCTGCTTCATTCGTCTGGCAAAAGTGAAGGATTTGTCGCTAAAAGCCGACTTCTCGCTGGCAAAACCGCTGATCATTCACAATGTGTTACTCTCAGCACTGGGCGGGTTGATGTGGTATCTGCAATTCTTTTTCTATGCCTGGGGCCACGCGCGTATTCCGGCGCAGTATGACTACATCAGCTGGATGCTGCATATGAGCTTCTATGTATTGTGCGGCGGTATCGTCGGGCTGGTGCTGAAAGAGTGGAACAATGCAGGTCGCCGTCCGGTAACGGTGTTGAGCCTCGGTTGTGTGGTGATTATTGTTGCCGCCAACATCGTCGGCATGGGCATGGCGAATTAATCTTTCTGCGAATTGAGATGACGCCACTGGCTGGGCGTCATCCCGGTTTCCCGGGTAAACACCACCGAAAAATAGTTACTATCTTCAAAGCCACATTCGGTCGAAATATCACTGATTAACAGGCGGCTATGCTGGAGAAGATATTGCGCATGACACACTCTGACCTGCCGCAGATATTGATTGATGGTCATTCCAGTCTGCTGGCGAAATTGCTGACGCAAAACGCGCTCACTGCACGATGCCTCATCACAAAATTCATCCAGCGCAAAGGGACTTTTCAGGCTGGCCGCCAGCCGGGTAATCAGCTTATCCAGCAATGTTTCGCTGGATGTTGGCGGCAACGAATCACTGGTGTAACGATGGCGATTCAGCAACATCACCAACTGCCCGAACAGCAACTCTGCCATTTCGTTAGCAAACGGCACATGCTGACTACTTTCATGCTCAAGCTGACCGATAATCTGCCGCGCCTGTGCCATCCCCATGCTACCTAAGCGCCAGTGTGGCTGCCCTGCGCTGGCGCTAAATCCCGGAATCGCCCTCTGCCAGTCAAGATTCAGCTTCAGCCGCTCCGGGCAATAAATAATATTCTGCAAAACCAGATCGTTAACGGAAGCGTAGGAGTGTTTATCGTCAGCATGAATGTAAAAGAGATCGCCACGGGTAATGCGATAAGGGCGATCGTTGAGTACATGCAGACCATTACCGCGCCAGACAATCACCAGCTCACAAAAATCATGTGTATGTTCGGCAAAGACATCTTGCGGATAACGGTCAGCCACAGCGACTGCCTGCTGGTCGCTGGCAAAAAAATCATCTTTGAGAAGTTTTAACTGATGCGCCACCGTGGCTACCTCGGCCAGAGAACGAAGTTGATTATTCGCAATATGGCGTACAAATACGTTGAGAAGATTCGCGTTATTGCAGAAAACCATCCCGTCCCTGACGAATATCACGCGGTGACCAGTTAAACTCTCGGCGAAAAAGCGTCGAAAAGTGGTTACTGTCGCTGAATCCGCAGCGATAGGCGATGTCAGTAACGCTGGCCTCGCTGTGGCGTAGCAGATGTCGGGCTTTCATCAGTCGCAGGCGGTTCAGGTAACGCTGAGGCGTCAGTCCCGTTTGCTGCTTAAGCTGCCGATGTAGCGTACGCAGTGAAAGAGAAAATTGATCCGCCACAGCGTCCCAATTCACCTCATCGGCAAAATGGTCCTCCAGCCAGGCCAGAAGCAAGTTGAGACGTGACGCGCTGTTTTCCAGGTTCTCCTGCAAACTGCTTTTACGCAGCAAGAGCAGTAATTGCATAAATAAGATCTCGCGACTGGCGGTCGAGGGTAAATCATTTTCCCCTTCCTGCTGTTCCATCTGTGCAACCAGCTGCCGCACCTGCTGCAATACGCTGTGGTTAACGCGCCAGTGAGACGGATACTGCCCATCCAGCTCTTGTGGCAGCAACTGATTCAGCCCGGCGAGAAACTGAAATCGATCCGGCGAGCGATACAGCACATTGGTCAGACACAGATTATCGGTATGTTCATACAGATGCCGATCATGATCGCGGACGAAACAGACCGTCCCACCGGTGATGGTATAGGGCTGCCCATTAAACACATGAATACCCGTGCCATGTTCGACAATCACAATTTCATGAAAATCATGATGATGTTCAGGAAAATCCGCCTGCGGGAGCCGGGGTTCTATCGCCACGGACGCGTTACCAGACGGAAAAAAATCCACACTATGTAATACGGTCATACTGGCCTCCTGATGTCGTCAACACGGCGAAATAGTAATCACGAGGTCAGGTTCTTACCTTAAATTTTCGACGGAAAACCACGTAAAAAACGTCGATTTTTCAAGATACAGCGTGAATTTTCAGGAAATGCGGTAAGCATCACACCACCACAATTCAGCGAATTGTGAACATCATCACGTTCATCTTTCCCTGGTTGCCAATGACCCATTTTCCTGTCAGTAACGAGAAGGTCGCGAAGTCAGGCGCTTTTTAGACTGGTCGTAATGAAATTCAGCAGGATCACATTATGACCTTTCGCAATTGTGTCGCCGTCGATCTCGGCGCATCCAGTGGACGCGTGATGCTGGGGCGTTACGAGCGTGAATGCCGCAGCCTGACGCTGCGCGAAATCCATCGTTTTAACAATGGGCTGCATAGCCAGAACGGTTATGTCACCTGGGATGTGGGTAGCCTGGAAAGTGCCATTCGCCTTGGATTAAACAAGGTGTGCGAGGAAGGGATTCGTATCGATAGCATTGGGATTGATACCTGGGGCGTGGACTTTGTGCTGCTCGACCAACAGGGTCAGCGTGTGGGCCTGCCCGTTGCTTATCGCGATAGCCGCACCCATGGCCTGATGGCGCAGGCACAACAGCAACTCGGCAAACGCGATATTTATCAGCGTAGCGGCATACAATTTCTACCCTTCAATACGATCTATCAGTTGCGTGCGCTGACGGAGCAACAACCTGAGCTTATTCCACACATTGCTCACGCTCTGCTGATGCCGGATTACTTTAGTTATCGCCTGACCGGCAAGATGAACTGGGAGTACACCAACGCCACGACCACGCAACTGGTCAATATCAATAGCGACGACTGGGACGAGTCGCTACTGGCGTGGAGCGGTGCCAACAAAGCCTGGTTTGGTCGCCCGACGCATCCGGGTAATGTCATAGGTCACTGGATTTGCCCGCAGGGTAATGAGATTCCGGTGGTCGCCGTTGCCAGCCATGATACCGCCAGCGCGGTTATCGCCTCGCCGTTAAACGGTTCACGCGCCGCTTATCTCTCTTCTGGCACCTGGTCATTGATGGGCTTCGAAAGCCAGACGCCATTTACCAATGACACGGCGCTGGCCGCCAATATCACCAATGAAGGTGGGGCGGAAGGTCGCTATCGGGTGCTGAAAAATATTATGGGCTTATGGCTGCTTCAGCGAGTGCTTCAGGAGCGGCAAATCAACGATCTTCCGGCGCTTATCGCCGCGACACAGGCACTGCCGGCCTGCCGCTTCATCATCAATCCCAATGACGATCGCTTTATTAATCCTGACGAGATGTGCAGCGAAATTCAGGCTGCGTGTCGGGAAACGGCGCAACCAATCCCGGAAAGTGATGCTGAACTGGCGCGCTGTATTTTCGACAGTCTGGCGTTGCTGTATGCCGATGTGTTGCATGAGCTGGCGCAGCTGCGCGGTGAAGATTTCTCGCAACTGCATATTGTCGGCGGTGGCTGCCAGAACGCGCTGCTCAACCAGTTATGTGCTGATGCCTGCGGTATTCGGGTGATCGCCGGGCCTGTTGAAGCCTCGACGCTCGGCAATATCGGCATCCAGTTAATGACGCTGGATGAACTCAACAATGTGGATGATTTCCGTCAGGTCGTCAGCACCACCGCGAATCTGACCACTTTTACCCCTAATCCTGACAGTGAAATTGCCCACTATGTGGCGCAAATTCACTCTACACGACAGACAAAGGAGCTTTGCGCATGACCACTCAACTGGAACAGGCCTGGGAGCTGGCGAAACAGCGTTTCGCGGCGGTGGGGATTGATGTCGAGGAGGCGCTGCGCCAACTTGATCGTTTACCCGTTTCAATGCACTGCTGGCAGGGCGATGATGTTTCCGGTTTTGAAAACCCGGAAGGTTCGCTGACCGGGGGGATTCAGGCTACTGGCAATTATCCGGGCAAAGCGCGTAATGCCAGCGAGCTACGTGCCGATCTGAAACAGGCTATGCGGCTGATTCCGGGGCCGAAACGGCTTAATTTACATGCCATCTATCTGGAATCCGATACGCCCGTCGCGCGCGACCAGATCAAACCAGAGCACTTCAAAAACTGGGTTGAATGGGCGAAAGCCAATCAGCTCGGTCTGGATTTTAACCCCTCCTGTTTTTCGCATCCGCTAAGCGCCGATGGCTTTACGCTTTCCCATGCCGACGACAGTATTCGCCAGTTCTGGATTGATCACTGCAAAGCCAGCCGCCGTGTTTCAGCCTATTTTGGCGAGCAACTTGGCACACCGTCGGTGATGAACATCTGGATCCCGGATGGCATGAAAGATATCACCGTTGACCGTCTCGCCCCACGTCAGCGTTTGCTGGCAGCACTGGATGAGGTGATCAGCGAGAAGCTGGATCCGGCGCACCATATCGACGCCGTTGAGAGCAAATTGTTTGGTATTGGCGCGGAGAGCTACACGGTTGGCTCCAATGAGTTTTACATGGGGTATGCCACCAGCCGCCAGACGGCGCTGTGCCTGGACGCCGGGCATTTCCACCCGACTGAAGTGATTTCCGACAAGATTTCTGCCGCCATGCTGTATGTGCCGCAGTTGCTGCTGCACGTCAGCCGTCCGGTGCGCTGGGACAGCGATCACGTAGTGTTACTGGATGATGAAACCCAGGCGATTGCCAGTGAGATTGTTCGTCACGATCTGTTCGACCGGGTACATATCGGTCTCGATTTCTTTGATGCCTCTATCAACCGCATTGCCGCGTGGGTCATTGGTACACGCAATATGAAAAAAGCCCTGCTGCGTGCGTTGCTGGAACCTACCGCTGAGCTGCGCAAGCTGGAAGCGGCGGGCGATTACACTGCGCGTCTGGCGCTACTGGAAGAGCAGAAATCGTTGCCGTGGCAGGCGGTGTGGGAAATGTATTGTCAGCGTCACGATACCCCAGCAGGTAGCGAATGGCTGGAGAGCGTGCGGGCTTATGAAAAAGAAATTTTGAGCCAGCGTGGGTAAACACTACCGGATGCGGCGCGAGCGCCTTATCCGGCCTACGGGTCGGCAATAGTTGTAGGCCTGATAAGACGCGACAGCGTCGCATCAGGCATTGATTGCCGGATGCGGCACGAGTGCCTTATCCGGCCTACAGATCGTATATCCGGCAACAGGCACGGACGTCCAATTAACAGGAACACAGAACATGCAAAACATTACCCAGTCCTGGTTTGTCCAGGGAATGATCAAAGCCACCACCGACGCCTGGCTGAAAGGCTGGGACGAGCGCAATGGTGGTAACCTGACGCTGCGCCTGGATGACGCCGATATCGCGCCTTATCACGGCAACTTTCATGCACAACCGCGCTATATCCCGCTCAGCCAGCCCATGCCTTTACTGGCAAATACACCGTTTATTGTCACCGGCTCCGGCAAATTCTTTCGTAACGTCCAGCTTGATCCTGCGGCTAACTTAGGCGTCGTAAAAGTCGACAGCGACGGCGCGGGCTACCATATTCTCTGGGGGCTAACTCACGAAGCCGTTCCAACCTCTGAACTTCCGGCGCACTTCCTCTCTCATTGCGAACGCATTAAAGCCACCAACGGTAAAGATCGGGTGATCATGCACTGCCATGCCACCAACCTGATCGCCCTTACCTACGTACTGGAAAACGACACCGCGGTCTTCACTCGCCAGCTTTGGGAAGGCAGCACCGAGTGTCTGGTAGTGTTCCCGGATGGCGTCGGCATTTTGCCGTGGATGGTGCCCGGCACCGACGAAATCGGCCAGGCGACCGCACAGGAAATGCAAAAACATTCGCTGGTGTTGTGGCCCTTCCACGGCGTCTTCGGCAGCGGTCCGACACTGGATGAAACATTCGGTTTAATCGACACCGCAGAAAAATCAGCACAAGTATTAGTGAAGGTTTATTCGATGGGCGGCATGAAACAGACCATCAGTCGTGAAGAGCTGATAGCGCTCGGCCAGCGTTTCGGCGTTACACCACTCGCCAGTGCGCTGGCGCTGTAAGGAGCAAACATGATCCGCAAAGCCTTTGTCATGCAGGTTAACCCCGACGCCCACGAAGAGTATCAGCGTCGGCATAATCCAATCTGGCCGGAACTGGAAGCAGTGCTGAAATCTCACGGTGCGCATAACTACGCCATCTATCTCGACAAAGCGCATAATCTGCTATTTGCCACGGTAGAGATTGAATCTGAAGAACGGTGGAATGCGGTTGCCAGTACAGATGTTTGCCAACGTTGGTGGAAGTATATGACCGACGTTATGCCAGCTAACCCGGATAACAGCCCAGTCAGTAGCGAACTGCAAGAAGTGTTTTACCTGCCTTAATGAGTTGCGGTGCCGGAAAATATCCAGCACCGCCC
>OHFQ01001138.1_pt1 | contig 10922 bp, 7 predicted proteins | sample 1567581 | NCBI WGS metagenome assembly OHFQ01 (sample SAMEA3879559, study PRJEB24766) | human gut metagenome | biome: human-associated habitat; feature: feces | place: USA | collected 1985/1987 | reverse complement strand
CCGCAGCCGCCGGAGCGGTGCTTAAGCCGTAAGGCGGGAATTGTGCGGTGTTGCCTTAGAGAACCATGATGAAAAATAAGGATAGGCGAATGTTGCGGTTTCTGTTTGTTCCTCTGATTCTTGAAAAAGATGTAGGATGAAACAGTCTTCCTCATTTATTGCTGTATTCCAGAGAGTTTTCAAATGGCTGACAGCTTTTCGCCATACCCGTTCCATTTTTGCGCTTGCCATGCAATCGAAAAACTGCTATAGTGAGTTACAAGAACAGCAGACCGAGTAAATCGGTTGCGCCTTACACGATTCAAAAGGAGCTGAAATTATTATGGAAGGTGCCTACTATAACGGGCAATATTTGAACAGACTGGAACGGCTTGGATATTCGCAGGCCGAAATTGACAACAAGCTGGAAAGCACATTTGAGGAGATGTTCTATGGTCCGGAGGGGGTTCGCCTTTGCCATTGTGCCGGACCTGACATGATGTACATAGAGGATACGGGGAACCATGACGTCCGTACCGAGGGCATGTCCTACGCAATGATGTTCTGCGTACAAATGAATCGCCAGAAGGAATTCGACTGCCTGTGGCGATGGGTCGTGACCCACATGTACCTCACCGAAGGGGAAAACGCCGGCTATTTTGCCTGGTCCTGTCATACTGACGGCAGCAAAAATTCCGATGGACCCGCCCCTGACGGCGAAGAATTTTTTGCCATGTCCCTGTTTTTTGCGGCCAACCGCTGGGGTTCCGGCGAAGGAGTACTGGATTACGCTTCCTGGGCACGGCGCATCTTGCACGCATGTGTACACAAAGGCGAAGAAGCCGGTTCCGGATTTCCCATGTGGAACCCCGAAAACCATCTCATCAAATTCATTCCCAACTGTGAATTTACCGATCCCTCTTATCATTTGCCGCATTTCTATGAACTTTTTGCTCTGTGGAGCGACGAATGCGACCGTCCTTTCTGGCATGCAGCCGCAGCGGCCAGCCGCCAGTACCTGCGCAAAGCCTGCCACGCCCGTACCGGTTTGAGTGCCGAATATGCCGAGTACGACGGCCGCCCGCATCGGGGTGATCAGCCGGACCGTCACGACTGGTTCTTCAGCGATGCATACCGCACGTTGGGCAACATTGCTTTGGATGCCCAATGGTTCGGGGACAAAGACGGTTGGGCCCAAGAAACAGCTGCACATATTCAGCAATTTTTTGAAGAAAAGGAACACGGGCAAACAAACGGCATCTATCTGATCGACGGCACACCCGTTGAAGGAAATGCTCTGCATCCTGTAGGGCTTCTGGCTACCATTGCGCAGGGTTCCCTGATTCTGGATGACGCCTGCGCGGATGAATGGCTCCGCCGGTTCTTTAGCACTCCGCTCCGTTCCGGACCGCGGCGTTATTATGACAATTGCCTGTATCTTTTTGCGCTGCTTGCTTTAAGCGGGCATTACCGCATCTGGTTCCCGCAAGAAGCAACGGTATAATGTACCCTTGTGCCTGTTGAAATTCACTGAGATGGCCTGAGCAAGTTTACTTCCATCACCGGTCAGGTGCTTAGCGGTGATGGTGCCGGCGCGGCTGCCTACAATACGTTCGATAATCCCCATCAAGTCGAGCCGAAGCCGTTGACAGACATAACTGTTGGTACCAACAGCTTTACTTCCCTCTTGCCCGCATGCAGCGTTGCTGCCTTTACGCTGAAAACCTGATTTCCAGACCAAAGCAAAAGAGCGCCGAAGATGACTTCTGCGCTCTTTTGCTTTTTTCTATGCCGTCAAACGGTTACTCTTTGTCGTCTGAATTCTCCGTAGTATCCTGAGACTGCTCCTGATTTATCTGAGAAGAGTACTGCTCTGAGCACTTCATGAAAACGCCATTTAAAACAGATGCATTTGCATAAGCGATCGAAGAGAACCCCAGCGCAAACCACAAAAACAATCCATAGCGCAATGTGGTCTGTGTATACAGGGTAAGTGCTACACATGCGCCTATCAACAACAACATGGAAAAGGTTTGGGGCAAAGAGGTCACAGACATGATAAACGCATTCCGTATGGTACCTAAAACCGTATTGTTGAATCTTGCAAGCAGCGGGAAAGCATATACGAAGGTCATCATATAAGCGATTGCTGCCACGGGAATCAAAATCTTAAAGATGCTGTTTTGGAAATTTCCGGAATGCCATAGAAGATAGATATCATAGCCCAGAAATCCCCCTGCGGCCCCAAAAAGAATTCCCATCAGTACGCCCTGGCGGAAATTTGCCCGGAATGACTTGAAAAAATTGCCGACCACCGGAGTGCCGTCTTTTTCACCCGCCATTTTTGTGGTGACATAATGTAAAGCCGTGATGGCAGGGCCAATGGTGACCACCGGAATGCAGCAAACCAGGAACAGCAGATTCAGGACAATAAGATCCCACACAACGCCCAGGGCGCGCATCATGGGGCTGTCCGGATTAAAAACGCCTCTCAATGAGTTCTCCTCCTTTTTTTCAGGATGTAAATATTCACAAAAAACAGCGATTCAGATTGTGCACTATTCAATCTGTTATTTGATTGACAATGGTTCTGCGGCTGAATTATACTGATACTGGCATTATACTTTGCACCGCTAAAAATAGCAAGGTCATTTTGCAACATTCACCGGTAAGGAGCTTTGTATGAACCGGTTTCATCATGTCAGAATCAAGCTGGAAAGTTTTCTCAATAACTTAAGCCTGAAGAAAAAACTTAGATATCTTTATTTTTTATGTATTCTGGTCCCCATATTTTTGACCGATATTGTAATTTTACATGCATTAACCAAGAACGAGCATGCCGAGCAGCTGCACCAGATGGAAAAAATAGCCAAATCAGTGCAGTCGATGCTTTCCGCCGCCACAGAAGATTCCGCGCTGATTTCTACCAGCCTGTATATGGATAACTCCCTTCAGGATTTTGTGAGCCGGCAATATGCCAGTCCCCAGGACTATTTTTCAAGTTACCGAGAATACATCCACAATTCTTTGCTGCAGGGTGTTTCCCGGATCACAAATTCTGTCATACGGGTGTATGCAGACAATGAAACCCTGATAAACGGCAGTGAATTTGCACGGTTATCCACCGTTTCGCAGGAGCCCTGGTATCAGCAGTATACTGCGGATGGCTACAGCCCGCGGCTTCTTTTTTCTTATGATGAAACAGATGGGCGCCAGGTGTTGTTTTTACGTGGGATGAATGGCCTTTACAGCGATAAGGCGGAGTGCCTTTTGTGTATTGAAATCAATTACAGCACGCTGGACCGCGATTTCCAGAACATGGGGTATAACGATTCAGTTTATGTATGCAGCGGTAACCGGATTTTGCTTACGAACGCAATGCCCAATTATCGTTGGCAGCCTTATGACACATTCTCCCCGTCTGATTCGGTAGGCTTGTCCCAGCATTTTACCCTTTACGGGGAAGATCTGGACATCTATGTGATGGAACCAAGCGGCAACGTTTTAGCCCTGATTCGCCAAAACATCCATATTCTGATCCTGCTGCTGATCCTGAACATTATTCCCCCGCAGCTTTTGATGAATCTGCTGGAGAATTCCATTACTTCTCGTCTTTTCCGTCTGGAAAAAGTCTTCAACCAGATAGACAGCGACGTGTTGATCAAGATTTCCGGGCCAAGCGGTCAAGATGAGATCGGCCGTCTGATGGACAACTACAACCGCATGGCTGACCGGATGAACAGCCTGATTGACACCGCCTACCGATGCCGACTGAAAGAGCAGAAGATGGATATTGCCCGGCAGAACGCAGAGCTGATGGCTTTATACAGCCAAATCAATCCCCATTTTCTGTTCAACGCACTGGAAAGCATCCGTATGCACAGCATCCTGAAAAAAGAAGAAGAAACCGCCGATATGATACAGAAATTGGCCATAATGGTGCGCCAAAACGTGGATTGGTCCTCGGATTCCAATACCATTAAGCGTGAGCTGGCGTTTGTTGAAGCGTACCTGTCCTTGCAAAAATATCGCTTCGGGGAGCGCCTTTCGTATCAAATCAATGCGCAGGAAGATTGCCAGAACATCCTGGTTCCGAAATTGACCATTACCACCTTTGTGGAAAATGCCTGTGTGCACGGTATTGAAGCAAAATCTTTTCCCGGTTGGATTTTTGTACGCGTGTATACAGAAAACGATGCGCTTTGCATGGAAATTGAAGATACCGGTGGCGGTATGGACGAGGCCGAGGTAGAACGTATTCAAGACCGGATGCGCAACGCCAGCCTGAAAATGTTAAAAGAAAAAGGACGCGTAGGCATGGTGAACACCTGCCTGCGCATCCGCATGATGACGGAGGATACTGCACAGTTCTCGGTGGAAAGCGAGCCGGGCATTGGAACACTTGTTTCGATTCGGTTCCCTCTAAACAAAGCAATAAGGGCGGAGTGACATGTTAAAAGTTATTATCGTAGATGATGAGCAGTTTATTGCGCAAGGTTTGCAGGCGTTGATTGACTGGAACGCCGCAGGCTATGAAGTGGCTGCCGTTTTGTCTGACGGACAGGAGGCTTTGGAGTATATAAAAAAGTTACCCGTTGACCTTGTCATCACCGACGTTATGATGCCAAAAATGACCGGACTTGAATTACTGGAAACTGTTCGCCGGGAGAATCTTTCCAACGCCGGTTTCGTGATTCTGAGCGGATACAGTGAGTTTTCCTATGCTCAAAAAGCGCTGCGCTACGGGTGTATCGACTATCTTCTCAAACCGGTGGAAAAGCAAGATCTGTTATCCATTCTCAGCAAATACAATAACATCTCGCAAAACAGCAAAATGGAGGAGCAGTACGAACTGGCCTATCAGGCCCGGTGTTTGATCTCGTTGCTGTTCGGCAAATATGATCCCAACGGCGTGGATTATCTGCATAAGCATCTGGATTTTTCGGGCGGCGTTCGTTACATTGAAATTTCCGCTTGCCATTCTTCGGACAACGAAGATGACGATGATGAGAACCACTTCCGTATGGTGCAGCGTGACCTGTACCAAAGCTGTGTGCAAATTTTAGGCGAGGACCGGAGCCGGTGTTTCTGTGACGCTTCGTTGGATCGCGTTGGGTACGGGATTGCTTTTGTTTACAGCGGTGCGCTTGCCCGAAATGCCGGCTGTTCCGAAACACAGTATATCCAGGATTTTTATAAGAAATTGGGTGTTTCGACACAACACGAATTGCGATTTCTGGTTGGCAAAAAAGTGGACGATATCACCACTGTTTCTGAATCGTATGATACCGTCTGCGGGCTGAAAAACCTTTGCGCCTTCCGCCAGCAAAAATCGATCTATTATTACGAGGAAGAGTTATCGGTTCCGCAAGAAAGAGCCGTTTTGTGCAAAGATACCCTGGATCAGTTGATTACCGCCATTGAACTGAATGAGCAGGAACGCATCGGCTCCGAAATAGACGATTTGTTTGCCGAAATGCAGCAGCGTGGCGTACATGACAAAGATATCAACCTGAACTTAAATTATCTTTTGTTCCGGCTTATGCATCTTGCATCCAATTTGGACAACGAAGCCAACCAGAAGGAAATGCTGCAATTTATCAGCGCGCAGTCTTTCCGGGAAGGAATTTCCCGCGGGAGCCGACAGCATCTGTTCCGCTTTGCACGCGAGTATGCAGACTACCTTTCCCTTCTGCGAAAAAATATCTCCATCGATATTTTGGATTCTATCGACAAGGAAATCCAGGAACACTACTCGGAAAACCTGACGTTGCAGGGCTTGGGCAAAAAATACTATATCAACAGTGCATACTTAGGGCAAATCTTCCGCAAAAAATACGGACAGTCCTTTAAAAACTATTTGTGTTCTTACCGTATTAACGAAGCGTGCCGCCAGCTATTGTACACAAACAAGCAGATCGGCCGCATTGCCGAAGATGTGGGCTATAAAGATGTGGATTATTTCCTTTGCAAATTTATCGAGCTGAAAGGCTGTACGCCTTCCCATTTTCGGAAGAGCAAAACCGAGAAACCACATTCTGAATTTCCCGGGAAATAATTCACACCAGAATAATCATACACTTGCTTTTCGTTTTTTTCATTCTTAAAAAACAACGATAAGCCAAACAAAAGTGCAGGCATGTTGCCTTCCAAAATACTTCAAGGATGGGGGACTGCCTGTCTTTTTTGTATCATTGTTTCGCTGTTTAGCGCGATTTCCTCTTCCGTTGAATTTGCAAAGCTATAATTTTCAGGGGTTTTTACTGGAATTTGTCGGTTGTGTAAAACATTTTTGGTATATATACTTAAATCAGGAAAACCCGCAAGGGCGGAAAATCTATCTACAGGAGGCCAATTATGAAAGTAAAATTGTGGCGCCGCGCATTTGCGGCAAGTATGTCCGCGGTCATGCTGCTGGGCTTAACGGCATGTGGCGGCTCTAATGAATCGTCCGATGGGATCAAAACATTTACGATGTTTACCGCAATGCCCGGTTCCGAAATCAATGATGACAACGATGTTATGAACATCATTGCCGAAAAGACCGGTGCCAAACTGAAAGAGACCTGGCTGACCGGCCAGACCGACGCAGAAGCCATCGGCACAATCATCGCGGGCGGTGAGTATCCGGACTTCATCAATGGCGGCGATGCCATGATGTCTCTTTACGATGCAGGCGTCCTGGTGCCTTGGGATGATTACCTGGAAAAGTATCCCAACCTGAAAGAGATGTACACCGACAAAGAGTGGGACAACTTCCGCCAGGAGGACGGCAAAATCTATTGGGCCAACGTATTCCAGAACACCTATGGCGAAGATCGTTCCACCACCCATAACGATGAAGCCTTCTGGATTCAGGCGCGTGTTCTGGAATGGGCCGGTTACCCCGAAATCAAAACCCTGGACCAGTATTTCGATCTGCTGGAAAGCTATGCCGATGCCAACCCCACCATGGCAAACGGCACCAAGAACATTCCCTACACGGCACTTTGCGAAGACTGGCGCTATTTCTGCATCGAGAATGCACCCCAGTTCCTTGATGGGTATCCCAACGACGGCTCTGTCATTGTAGACAAGGATACGATGCAGGTGGTTGACTACAATACCACGCCTACTGCCAAGAGGTATTTCCAGAAATTGAACGAAGAATACCAGAAAGGCTACGTGGACGTAGAATTCGCCACCCAGACCTACGATGAATACATCGCCAAGCTTTCCACCGGCGCTGTGCTGGGCATGTGCGACCAGTGGTGGGACTTCGCGTACAATGTCAATGATGTTTTCAAACAGCAGGGTTTGGACGAGCAGGGCTGCAACTACGTTCCGCTGGGCCTGACCATTGACGAAGGAATGGAAAACCGCTGGCACACCTACGCCGATACCCTGAACAATTCCAGCGGCGTGGCCGTTACCACCAGCTGCTCCGATATTGACGCTGCATTTAAGTTTATGAACGATCTGCTGGATCAGGAAATCCACGATCTTCGCTCCTGGGGCGTTGAAGGTGAGGATTACCTGGTTGATGAAAACGGCCTGTATTACCGCACCGATGAAATGCGGACGAAATGCGCGGATCCCACCTACAAGGCCTCTCACCTGTGCAGCTATTCCTACATGCCGCAGTGGCTGGGCACCAGCCGGGACGGCAAGAACGCCATGAAGCCCGAGCAGCAGACAAGCGAATTCCTGGACGGCCTGTCCACCCCCCTGCAGAAAGTGTTTGCTGCCTACGGCGTAGACAGCTACGTCGATATGATCGGTTCTGTGAAAGAAGAAGAGGGCCCCTGGTTCCCGATGTATTCTTACTCCGGTTCAATGACTACCGCAACCCCCGGTGGTGTTGCCTGGGTCAAGATGGGCGAAGTCAAACACGAATGGCTGCCCAAAGTTGTTATGGCGCCTGATTTTGAAAGCACCTGGAATCAATACATGACTGCGTACAACGCAGCCAATCCGCAGGATTTCTTGGCAGAAATGCAAACTGAGCTTGAGCGCCGTGCCGGTCTTTGATGCCCGTTATTGCAGGCGACATAGACGTTGACACATACAAGTGGCCACGGTTGCACGGTGTAGCTGTGGCCACTTTTTTATGAAATGCATTCAACCCGCAAGCTCCTTAAACGTTAGTTTGCAACACATGATTCGCCATACACGTTCCTTAGGAGGACTCTCCAATGAAAAATCCATCAAAGCGTATTACATGGAAAGAGATTTCACGCCAGAAATTTCTGATGGTCTGTGCGGCTATCTTTTTTGTATACGGCATCGTATTTTATTATGTTCCACTGGCAGGCTGGGTAATGGCCTTTCAGGACTACAAACCCAAAGACGGCCTCTTCGGATCTAAATTCGTAGGACTGGCAAAGTTTAAATTCCTGTTCTCTGACGACGTCTTTTTGCGTGATATCCGTAACACTCTGGCCATGGGCGTTCTCAATCTGGTGACCACCTTTTTAATGGCCATTATCTTCGCCATCCTGCTGAACGAAGTACGCAACATGTTCGGCAAAAAGCTTGTTCAAACGGTTTCCTATCTGCCCCACTTCCTTTCCTGGATCGTTGTCACCGGTATTCTGCACGATGCGCTGTCTTCCACCGGTATCATCAATGAGATGCTGGTGAACCTGGGCATTCTGAATTCGCCCATCAACTTCTTCGCCAATCCGGGTTATTTTTGGCCAATCGTTGCATTTGCCAATGTCTGGAAAGAAACAGGATGGAATGCAATTATTTATTTGGCAGCAATTACTTCGATCGACCCGTCACTTTACGAAGCTGCAGCTATCGACGGTGCAGGCAGATGGGCAAAAATCAAGCATGTTACACTTCCGGGTATTAAACCAACCATTATCATTCTTCTTCTGATGAATGTAGGTAATGTACTGAACGCCGGTTTTGAAGTTCAGTATTTGTTAGGAAACGGTCTGGTTCAGAAAGTATCACAGACAATTGATATTTACGTATTAAAATGGGGAATCAGTCAGGGCGATTTCGCAATCGGAACTGCAGCCGGTATCTTCAAGAGCGTCGTTGCAATTATTCTGATTCTCGGCGCAAACTGGATTGCCAAACGTGCCGGTGAAGACAGATTGTTCTAAGGGGAGGGTACACATGAAAATCAAATCATCCACCATGGACAAAGTCTTTGTTACCTGCAATACCATTTTCCTGGTTTTGTTCGTCACCATTACGCTGTATCCTGTTCTGAACACGGTGGCGCTTTCTTTCAACGACGGTGTCGACGCCGTACGCGGTGGCATCCATCTGTGGCCGCGCATCTTTACGCTCTCGAACTATAAAACGGTTCTGCATCAGCAGAACATCCTCACCGGTGCAGTGGTTTCGGTGGCCAGAACTGTGTTGGGAACCATCTTCTCCCTGGTAACGAACGCACTTTTGGCCTACATCATCAGCCGCAAACGCTTTTTGTTCCGTTCCCAGCTGTCTTTGTTCTGGGTCATCACCATGTACGTGAACGGCGGTATGATCCCCACCTTGGTTTTGTACCGCAACATGAACCTGACCAACTCTTTCTGGGTATACGTCATTCCGGGCATGGTCAGCGCATTTAACGTTCTGGTTATGCGCACTTTCATGGAAGGTCTGCCCAGCGCGCTGGAAGAATCCGCCATGATTGACGGTGCCAACGATTTCACCATCTTTACTCGTATCATCTCGCCCCTGTGCAAGCCGGTGTATGCCACCGTCGCCCTGTTCGTAGCTGTCGGACAGTGGAACTCCTGGTTCGATGCTATGTTGTACAACCGGATGAACACCCAGTATACGACCCTGCAATATGAGTTGATGAAGCTTCTTTCCTCTGTCATGCAGCAAAGCGGCAGTGCCACCACCGGCGGCAACACCGCTACCGCAGCCGTCACGCCGGTTACCGTGCGTTCCGCCGCTACTGTGGTGACAATGCTTCCCATCATTCTGCTTTATCCCTTCCTGCAAAGATACTTTGTATCCGGCATGACCATTGGCAGTGTAAAAGAGTAAAATTCTTTTCCTGCCATCCGCCCCTGTTTTTCAGTGCCTGTAATCCGAAAAGTCAGTTCGGCGGCACCATCTAATAGTTATGGCCGTTGCATCTGTTTTTCCTCTTGGATGCAGCGGCCATAACTCTATATTTTTGCATGCAGAATATCACCCCTTTATACCTGGAGGTTTTCTATGCTTTCCGTTAAAAATCCTATCATGACAGGCTTCTTTCCCGACCCTTCGATTTGCCGAGTAGGGAACAAATTCTATACGGTTCATTCGACATTTGCGTATTTTCCCGGCGTGCCGGTTTTTGAGAGCGAAGATCTTGTCCACTGGAATTTGATCAGCAATGTGCTCGATCGTGATTCTCAGGTTCCTTTGTCCGGCTGTCAGCATTCCCAGGGGATTTTTGCCCCTACCATTCGTTACCATAAGGGCACCTGGTATATGATTACCACCAACGTGTCCGACCAAGGAAATTTTATCGTCACTGCAAAAGATCCGCGCGGCCCCTGGTCCGAGCCTTACTATTTGGGTGAGTCTACCGGCGGCATTGATCCCAGTCTCTTTTTTGACGATGACGGTACCTGCTATTATATCGGCCAACGGCCGCGTTCTGCCGGGTACCGCTACAATGGCGACTGCGAAATTTGGATTCAAACTCTGGATCTGGACACGATGAAGTTAAAGCCCGATGCCACCATTGTACTTACCGGATTCCAGCGCAAAGCCATTTGGCCGGAGGGACCTCACCTGTACAAAAAGGACGGTTACTATTACATTTTGCATGCGGAAAGCGGTACTTCCATCCACCACAGCGTCATGATCGCGCGCAGCAAAAATGTGTTTGGTCCCTACGAGTACTGCCCCTGCAACCCCATTCTGACGCATCGCCATTTGGGAGCCCAATATCCTGTTACCTGCGTCGGTCATGCCGACTTAGTGGATGACGGAAACGG
>OHFQ01001130.1_pt1 | contig 10949 bp, 8 predicted proteins | sample 1567581 | NCBI WGS metagenome assembly OHFQ01 (sample SAMEA3879559, study PRJEB24766) | human gut metagenome | biome: human-associated habitat; feature: feces | place: USA | collected 1985/1987 | reverse complement strand
GTACCGATTAAAATGAATGGTCACTGATAATCAGTGATGTAAATATGCTGCATCGAAATAATGGCATTGTAAAATATTTTTCTCTCGACAGCACCATTTCACGAAAAATAACTATATTTGCGACATCAATACGATAACAAACCCGTATTTTACCCGCATGAAAAACGGCATTACATCCAATAATTCTTACTCGCTGATCGTCGGACTTTCGGTTTCGATGATGGGTATGATGATGTCGATGCGCAGGTGTAAATGCCGGGTGTAAGATTCGTCGTACGTGTATCTCTTAAATCCGGCTGGTTCAGCCGGATTTTTTTGTTTGTAACAATCCCGAAAACATAAATCAACTTTCAAAACCATGAAAAAACAGAATCTCCGTTTCGAAACCCTGCAAGTACATGCAGGCCAACAGGCCGATCCAGCGACCGGATCGTGCGCCGTCCCCATCCACCAGACGGTGGCCTACACCTTCGAAAGTGCGGAAAAGAGCGCCGCCGTTTTCGCCCTCACGGAACCGGGGTACATCTACACCCGCCTGAACAACCCCACGACCGCCGTTTTCGAAGAGCGCATCGCCGCCCTCGAAGGAGGTACCGGAGCCGTTGCAACGGCATCGGGCATGGCCGCCCAAATGCTCGCCATCACGAACATCGCCCAGGCAGGCGATAATATCGTAAGCACCTCCTACCTCTACGGCGGAACGACCAACCAGTTCAAATACACGCTCCGCCGACTCGGCATCGAGGTCCGTTTCGCACAAGGGGACGACCCAAAGAGCATCTCGGCACTCATCGACGACCGTACGCGGGCCATCTACATCGAAACGATCGGCAACCCGGCCTTCAATATCCCCGATTTCGAGGCGATCGCCGAAATCGGCCGCAAACACGGCATCGCGGTAATCGCCGACAATACGTTCGGAGCCGGCGGCTACCTTTGCCAGCCGATCAAATGGGGCGCCAATGTCGTGCTGCACGCAGCGACCAAATGGATCGGAGGTCACGGCAACAGCATGGGTGGCGTGGCTATCGACGGCGGCAACTTCGATTGGGGCAACGGCCGCTACCCCTTGATCAGCGAACCCTCGGAAGGGTATCACGGATTCAACTTCTGGGAAAACTGCGGCGACCAGGCTTTCGCCGTACGGGCACGGTGCGAAGTGCTCCGCGACACGGGTGCCTGCCAGAGTCCGTTCAACTCCTTCCTGCTGCTGCAAGGACTCGAAACCCTCTCGTTGCGCGTACAGCGATCGGTGGACAATGCACTCGAAATGGCTCAGTGGCTCGAGAAGCACCCCAAGATCGAGAGCGTAAACTACCCCGGTTTGAAGAGTAGCCCGTTCCACGATTTGGCCAAGAAGTATCTGACCAACGGTTTCGGCGGCGTACTGACCTTCCGCGTCAAAGGATCGGCCGAACAAGCCTCCTCGCTGCTCAACCACCTGGAGATCATCAGCCACCTGGCCAACGTGGGCGACACCCGGAGCCTCTTGGTACACCCCGCTTCGACGACGCACTCCCAGCTCAACGAACGCGAACTGGTCGCTTCGGGCGTTTATCCCAACATGCTGCGCTTCTCGCTGGGCATCGAACACATCGACGACCTGAAAGAAGAGATCGGCAACGCATTAAAACGACTGTAAACACAATGAATATATACCGTCATAACCAACCTTTCGAATTGGAGCGGGGAGGCATTCTGCCCGAACTGACGATCGCATTCAGCACCTACGGGAAACTGAATGCGGCCCACGACAATGTCATCTGGGTCTGCCACGCCCTGACCGCCGATTCGGACGTGGCCTCGTGGTGGCCGCACACGGTCGAGGCGGGCAAATTCCTCGACCCCACCGAGCATTTCATCATCTGCGCCAACATCCTCGGCTCGCACTACGGCACGACCGGGCCGCTGCACGTCAATCCGGCGACCGGACGCCCCTATTACAAGGATTTCCCCGAACTGACGATCCGCGACATGGTACGGGCCCACCGGCTGCTGGCCGACATTCTGGGCATCCACCGCATCCACACCTTGGTCGGCAGCTCCGTCGGCGGCTTTCAGGCGGTCGAATGGGCCGTCCAGGAACCCGAGCGGATCGGCAAGCTGGTCCTGATCGCCACGGCCGCCAAAGCGTCGCCCTGGAGCATCGCCATCGACGAAACGCAGCGCATGGCCATCGAAGCCGATTCGACCTTCGGGGAACCTTACGCCACTGCCGGCATGAAGGGACTCGCAGCGGCCCGGGCTATCGGGCTGCTCACCTACCGGGGACCCGAAGGCTACGACCTCTCGCAGCGGGACGAGAACGACGACTTCTCCTCTCGCCGGGCCTGCACCTACCAGCAGTACCAAGGAGAAAAGCTCTGCCGGCGTTATAATGCCTACTCCTATTACAAGATCCTCAACGCTTTCGACACGCACGACGTCGGCTACCAGCGCGGAGGCGTGGCAGCGGCGCTGCAACGAATCACGGCCGAATGTCTGGTCGTCGGCATTTCGACCGATATCATCTTCACCGTGCCCGAAATGCAGGCGCTGCACCGGATGCTGCCGCGCAGCACCTACCATCAGATCGACTCCCCGTTCGGACACGACGGGTTTCTGGTCGAGCACGAACAACTGAACCGAATCCTCAACCCTTTCATCCATCCAACCCATGAATAAGATCAAAATCGGCCTTTTCGGCTTCGGCGTAGTCGGACAAGGCATCTTCCAGGTACTCAGCAAATCCCGCAACGCCCATGCGGAAATCGTCAAGATCTGCGTGCGGTCGAACAAACCCCGCAGCATCGACGCGTCCTATTTCACGACCGATCCGGAAGTGATCCTCTCCAATCCGGAGATCGACCTGATCGTGGAGGTGATCGACGATGCGGCGGCCTCCTACAAAATCGTCAAGGCGGCCCTCCAGAAAGGCATCCCCGTCGTTTCGGGCAACAAGGCCATGCTCGCCCGCCACCTGCCGGAGCTGATCGACCTGCAAAAGAAACACAATGTGGCACTGCTGTACGACGCCTCGTCGTGCGGCTCGATCCCCGTGATCCGCAACCTCGAGGAGTACTACGACAACGACCTGCTGCTCGAAGTCAAAGGCATCCTGAACGGTTCGTCCAACTACATCCTTTCGCGGGTGTTCGACCACCAGGAGTCCTACGACGCGGCGCTGGCCCAGGCCCAGGCATTGGGATTCGCCGAGAGCGATCCTTCGTTCGACATCGAAGGCTACGACTCGCTCTTCAAATTAGTCATCATTACCGTTCACGCGCTCGGAGTGTATGTCCATCCCGACCGGATCTTCACCTACGGCATCTCGACTATCCACGACTCGGACATCCGGTACGCCCGCGAAAAAGGGGTCAAGATCAAACTGGTCGCCCAAGTGGTCAAGGTCAGCGACCGGAAGTTCACGATGTTCGTCATGCCCGAATTCGTCACCCCCGGCAAATACATCTACAGCGTCGATGACGAATACAACGGCGTGGTGATCCGGGGCGAATGCTACGACCGCCAGTTCATGTTCGGCAAGGGCGCCGGCAGCCTGCCTACCGCCTCGTCGATCCTGAGCGACATCATGGCCCGTCAGCACGACTACCGGTACGAATACAAGAAACAGCACTACCTCGACCGTCCGGAGTACACGACCGACGTGGAGCTGAAAGTTTATGTGCGATACACGGAAACCGACGTACTGAAAATCCTCCACTTCGACCGCATCACCGAGCAATATCGGGGCGAGGACGGCAATTACGTGATCGGCTACATCCGCCTTTCGGAGCTGCTCGCCAAGCGGGAAGTACTGCGGGGCAAGGACGTTTTCATGGCCGATTTCCAGAGCTTCTTCCAAGAGCTGGATCGTTAGAGCCAAAAGACAGGCCGCCATCGAACGAACGCCTCCCGAATTTCAGATTCGGGAGGCGTTCGTTTTTCAGAGCCACAAACTATTTACTCGAACGGGACCATCGCCTCCGCCGCATCGTAATCGGCATTGGTGAAGACATAAGTCCAACGCTCTTTAGGTTGACGACCGTTACCCCTCAAATCCTCGAATACATAATTATCATCGATCGAAGGGTCGTAATGTGCGTCGTAATTCGGAGGGTACGACCGACCGTCGTCCTGGTAATAACGGACACCATAAGTGAATCCAAGCCTCCCATCGTCGAAAATAATCGTCATTTTCCAAATGTAACTTGAAGGAACGGGGCAAACACCCATACCATTATCCATCGCAGTAAAACTTTCTCCAGGCAGTATCACTTCATTTTTGAACTCACACCCTAAATCGGATTCTACGAAAAGAGTGATCTTATGATCGCTGTCGTTGACCCACACAAAATAACTGATTGCATTGTAATCGGTATTGCAACCTGCCGGAGTCCCTGCGGTAAATATCGCCGACAACGCAAAAAATAAGAATTTCCTCATAAACCCATTTTTATATATAACCGTTACGTTGAAGCCAGCTACGCTCGTAAAAAAGAAATTCATTTATTTGATTTTCTGTAAAATATGACCCTGTATACTTACGAAGTGCACTTTCAAAATCATTCCAGGTTCTATAGGCTCCAAACAAATTCACCACGAATTGAGGCATCTTAATTTGATCGTAGCAGCGAGAAGGATAGCCAACACCCTGGTTGTAATCATCCACCAAATCGACAAACAAAGGAGTATAATAATTATTGGTTGTATTTTGATAATCCCATTCTTGCCTTGCTTGACCTGTTATATCCGAGTTTAGAGATGTTTTTTTCCAACCCTGATTTAAATAATATGCTTCTCCCATATGCCATCCGGCATAAGAAGCATAACTTTCGAGCAATATATTCCAAGTACCATCGTACGCACTGAATGTGCCGCCACGCAAATGAAATTGACAATAATGTCCCAATTCATGCAAAGTGGTTCCTATTAGTCTCGGATGATTATTCCTGTTACAATTGCCAACTTGTATAAAAGGCATTCTCCCCACAGAAGTCGGCCAATAATTAAATCGGCCTTGCCACCCACCAGGATCAACGGCTAATGCAACTATTGATATTCTGTTATTAACAAAAGTAGAAATTATAAAATCGTGTTCGCCATAATGATAAAAATTGACTGCACGATGAATTTCGTAGCGGGGATCCGGAGCCGAAGAAGAGTTAATATTAAAGTTCAAATCTTTACCACTTCTTAATTCTCCATAAATTCCCTTTATTTCCTCTATCCGTCCTCCTTCCTCAGAACCCTTGACAATCGTCCATTTTTCGTGCTGAAAAACAAAACTTACCGTTGCCTGGTTGTCGATCAATTTATTGTTGATAGCATAATATCCAGTTTTGTCTGTATAAACCTCCTCAATATTCGAACCCAGCGTAAAACGGATTTTTAGATTCTCCAGCGGTACATAACGCTTTAAATGAGTATCGTAACATAGTACTTTTCCGCGCGGGAATCCACCTGGTAAATGTCTCTCTTCATCTAAAGCCAAAGCAATGGCTTCTTGCTCCAAAATTTGTATTGCCTCCGCACTCAATCCATTCTCACCAAGAGTAATATATTTAGGGAGGAAAACTTCATAAAGGATTTCAAAATCCATTTCAACAGGGAACGGTTTTTCGACAGGCCAAACGGCATATAATACAGGCAATATAATTGTCACAGGCTCCACTGGTCCATCCTTAATCATACCGCCCTCGTAAGTCACAGAATAACGCCTCTCCTCATCTTCCTCGCAAAACTGTGTCCGGGATTTCGAAAACACAAGACTCTGGGTCACCTCATCAGGTAATGACGTATAATTGAAAGGCGTATACGCGATCTTGATCTGCTCGTCCAGTTCAAGGCTTCGTTGTTCCTCTTCCGTTTTTGGAAAAATTTTCAAGGCATAGTGGGTAGCTTTCAGTTTCAACTGCGTTTTGGCAGTTGCTGAGAATTCTTTTCGCACACTCCGCGCGCTTGCTGCAAACTCATCAGATGCCCTGACAATTTTCGATTCACCCGATACTATATTGTCGTACGCCTGCTGAAAGTTCTCAAGCCTGTACGGATCATTCTGCGGCCGGATCCAAGACTGTGTCTCTATGATACACCGCATCCGCCAACTCAATTTCGGTCGTAACAGTAGCTAACATTTGTTTCGGCGAAATTTCGTCCAACAAATCTTCTTCATAATTAGCACAACCATAAGTGCCGATTAACAAGATACCACCAATTAAAAATAGTAATAATTTTTTCATAAGCATAATATTTAGGATTAGATGGTCAAAACATAAATGCCGTTCATGTGTATTGCAATATATTATATAAAATTTGAAAATCAAAATTATCCGAAAATAATATTTACTCTCTTTTTTATACTTATTTGTTTGTGAACATACGGGTAATAACCTATCTTTGCGACGGAAATTTCGTTTAACATTCTATTATTCCGACATGCCTCTTACCAATAACGTAATGATTGTCAGACACAAGTTGCTGACCAATCTCATCAAATTGTGGAAAGACAACCAGCTCGTCGAGCGAATCGACCGCTTGCCGATCGAATTGAGTCCCCGTACCTCACGGGTTTTGGGTCGCTGCTGCGTACACAAGGAGCGCGCCGTGTGGAAATACAAATCTTTCCCGCTGATGGGTTTCGACATGTCCGACGAAACCGACGAACTCACCCCGCTGTCCGAATATGCCCGCAAAGCCCTGGAGCGCAAAGGGCAGCAGCAGAAAGACAATATTCTCTGCGTAATCGACGAAGCCTGCTCGTCGTGCGTGCAGACCAACTACGAGATCACCAACCTCTGCAAAGGTTGCGTGGCCCGGGCCTGTGCCACCAACTGCCCGAAAAACGCCATCGAATTCAATCGTGCCGGCAAAGCGGTCATCAACCACGATCTCTGCATCAGTTGCGGCATCTGCCACAGCAACTGCCCCTACCATGCCATCGTCTATATGCCCGTACCGTGCGAAGAGGCCTGCCCCGTAAAGGCGATTACCAAGGACGAACGCGGCGTGGAGCATATCGATGAGAGCAAATGCATCTACTGCGGCAAGTGCATCAACAGTTGTCCGTTCGGAGCGATCTTCGAAATTTCGCAGGTGTTCGACGTGCTGCAGCGTCTGCGCGAAGGAGAAAAGATGGTCGCCGTCGTCGCTCCGGCCATTCTCGGACAATACAACGCCCCCACGGAAAAAGTATATGGCGCGATTAAGGCCATCGGTTTCGAGGACGTGATCGAAGTAGCGCAGGGCGCCATGGAAACCATCCGCAATGAAGGTGCGGAACTCGAAGAGAAAATTGAGGAGGGACAGGCGTTCATGACCACCTCCTGCTGTCCTTCGTGGGTCGAACTGGCCAACAAGCATATCCCCGAGATGAAGCCCTTCATTTCGAGCACCGGATCGCCGATGTATTACGCCGCGCGGATCGCCAAGGAGAAACACCCCGACGCGCAAGTGGTCTTCATCGGCCCGTGCGTAGCCAAACGCAAGGAGGCACGCCGCGACGAATGCGTCGATTTCGTGATGACCTTCGAGGAGATCAACTCCATTTTCGACGGCCTGGGTATCGAAGTCGCAACCACCGATCCGTTCCCCATTCCGTTCGTTTCGACCCGGGCCGCCCACGGCTTCGCACAGGCCGGAGGCGTGATGGGCGCCGTACAGCTCTTCCTGGCGGACAACAACCGGCCGCAGGTCGAAGGCATCCAGGTCTCCAACCTGAACAAGAAAAACGTATCCCTGCTCCGCGCCTATGCCAAATCGGGCAAAGCCCCGGCCAAGTTCATCGAGGTCATGGCCTGCGAAGGCGGATGTATCACGGGTCCCAGCACCCACAACCTGCACGATGCCGGTAAACGGCAATTCGCGAAGGAGCTGGCTAAACGCTAAATCCGACGGGGCTATGAAAGAGCTCGTCGATCAGTTGAAACGCAACCGCACCCTTTCCCCGGAAGAGTTGCGCCTTCTGCTGACCGATGCGTCCCCCGAAGAGAGAGAATACCTGCACAGGGCGGCCCGCGAGGTCGCCCGTGTGCATTTCGGAAACGGAGTTTTCGTTCGGGGGCTGATCGAAATCAGCAATTACTGCCGCAACGACTGCCGCTACTGCGGCATTCGACGCAGCAATCGTCTGGCAGAACGCTACCGTCTGACCCCGGAAACCGTACTGGCCTGCTGCGAAGAGGGCTACCGGCTGGGGTTCCGGACATTCGTACTCCAGGGCGGAGAAGACTCGGCTCTGAACGACGAACTGCTGACCGGATTGATCCGGGAAATGCGTCGCCGCTGGCCCGACTGCGCCATCACCCTCTCGCTGGGGGAACGTACGGAAACCTCCTACCGGGCGCTGTTCGAAGCGGGCGCGAACCGTTACCTGCTGCGGCATGAAACGATCACTCCCGATCACTATCGTCGGCTCCATCCCGCCCGGATGTCCCTCGATCACCGCATCGAATGCCTGCACATCCTCAAAAAGATCGGCTACCAGACCGGTACGGGCATCATGGTAGGCAGCCCGGGACAAACGACTGACGACCTGGTCCGGGATCTGCTTTTCATCCGGGAGTTCGAACCCCAGATGATCGGTATCGGACCTTTCATCCCGCACCGCGACACCCCTTTCGGCCACGAACCGGCCGGAAGCGTCGAACGAACGCTCACCCTGCTGTCGATTCTGCGGCTGATGTGTCCCGCAGCACTGATTCCTTCGACCACCGCGCTCGCCACCCTCTCGGGCAACGGCCGGATGCGGGGTATTTTGGCCGGTGCCAACGTGGTGATGCCCAACCTTTCGCCGCCGGACGAACGGTCGAAATACAACCTCTACGACGGCAAGGCCGCCTTCGGTGCCGAAGCTGCCGAAGGATTGGCCGCTCTGGAACGGGAGCTCAACGAAATCGGCCGCCACATCTCGTGGAGCCGGGGAGATTATCAAGAATAGCTTATAAAAACACAAAGATATGTACCAAGTCGCATCCTCCAAGGCGGAGGAGTTCATCCATGACGGAGAAATCGTCGAAACGCTGGCTTACGCCCGCGAAAATCGTGCGAACCGCCCCCTGATCGAGGCGATCCTGCAAAAAGCGGCCGAAGGCAAAGGGGTCACGCACCGCGAAGCGGCCGTGCTGCTCGAGTGCGAACTCGAAGACCTGAACCAACGCATGTTCACGCTGGCCAAACAGATCAAGGAGAAAATCTACGGCAACCGTATCGTAATGTTCGCGCCGCTCTATCTGTCGAACTACTGCATCAACGGCTGCGTATATTGCCCGTATCACCAGAAAAACAAAACCATTCCGCGCCGCAAACTCACCCAGGACGAAATCCGCCGCGAGGTGATTGCCCTGCAGGATATGGGTCACAAGCGTCTGGCACTCGAAGCCGGAGAGGACCCGCGCAACAATCCGATCGAGTACATTCTCGAATCGATCAAGACGATCTACTCCGTACATCACAAGAACGGGGCGATCCGCCGCGTGAACGTAAATATCGCGGCTACGACGGTCGAGAACTACCGCAAGTTAAAAGAAGCCGGAATCGGAACCTACATCCTGTTTCAGGAGACCTACCACAAGGAGAGTTATGAGAACCTGCATCCGACCGGACCGAAGCATGATTACGCGTACCACACGGAGGCAATGGACCGTGCGATGGAGGGCGGCATCGATGATGTCGGACTGGGCGTGTTGTTCGGACTGGAGATGTACCGCTATGAATTTGCCGGACTTCTGATGCATGCGGAGCATCTGGAAGCCGTGCACGGCGTCGGACCGCACACGATCAGCGTGCCGCGTGTCAAACATGCCGATGACATTGATCCGACTGCTTTTGACAACGGTATCAGCGATGATATTTTTGCAAAGATCTGTGCGCTCATCCGCATCTCGGTGCCGTATACGGGAATGATCATCTCCACACGCGAGAGTCAGGCAGTGCGTGAGAAAGTGCTCCCGCTCGGCGTATCGCAGATCAGCGGTGCATCGAGAACGAGTGTCGGCGGTTATGCCGAGCCGGAGCCGGAGGAGGAGAATTCCGAGCAGTTTGACGTCAGCGATCAGCGTACCTTAGATGAGGTCGTGAACTGGCTGATGAAAATGGGCTATATTCCGAGCTTCTGCACCGCATGTTACCGCGAGGGTAGAACCGGTGACCGTTTTATGGCGCTCTGCAAAAATATGCAGATCTTAAACTGCTGTCATCCGAACGCGCTCATGACCTTAAAAGAATACCTCGAGGATTATGCGGGCGAGGAGACGAAAAAGATCGGTATGGAACTGATTGACCGTGAGCTTGAGAAGATTCCGAATCCGAAGGTAAAGCAGACCGCCTACGAGCACATTCATGATATTGCAGAGGGAAAGAGAGACTTCCGCTTCTGATAGCCGGAAGCGATGCTGGGATCGGGCAGCCGCTGGAAGCCGGATATGGATGTAATACGGACAAGGGGAAATTCGTATGCAGGAAGGGAAAAGAAAGTTATGGCAGTGACATTGAATGAGACGCCGGGCAGCAGCCGTCTGCACATAGGAATATTTGGAAAAACAAACAGCGGAAAGTCTGCCTTTATCAATGCATTTTCCGGGCAGGCTGTCTCCATCGTGGCAGATGTAAAGGGAACCACCACCGATCCGGTCTACAAGGCGATGGAGGTACATCCGCTCGGCCCGTGCATTATCATAGATACGGCAGGATTTGGCGACGAGAGCGAACTGGGCAAAAGCCGCATGGAAAAGACACGTCTCGCAGCGGAAAAGACGGATATTGCGCTGCTCCTTGTGGCGGGGAATGGTGACGCGGCGCTTGATGAGGAAGAAATGCACTGGTACCGCTTTTTGAAAGAGCACGGGACGCCGGTACTTTTCGTCGTGGGGAAAACGGACATCCGGTCGGACGCACAGGTGGATAAACTGGCAGCCGCCATCTGGGGGAAGACCGGTGAGGAGGCATATCCGGTCAGCGCCAAGACGGGAGAG
>OHFQ01001124.1_pt1 | contig 10987 bp, 20 predicted proteins | sample 1567581 | NCBI WGS metagenome assembly OHFQ01 (sample SAMEA3879559, study PRJEB24766) | human gut metagenome | biome: human-associated habitat; feature: feces | place: USA | collected 1985/1987 | reverse complement strand
TACTTTAAGTTTCTTATCTGCCATTTCAAATTCCTCCTTAACCCAGAATCTCTTCGGCGGTCTTGCCTCTGTAAGCAGCGACCTGCTGGGCGTTGCGCAGAGATTTCAGACCTTCCATCGTCGCAGCGACGACGTTTGCCGGGTTGTTCGAACGCAGGCACTTGGTACGGATGTCCTTGATGCCGGCAGCCTCGATGACGGCACGCACAGGGCCGCCAGCGATCATGCCGGTACCGGCGGCAGCCGGCTTCAGCAGGACTGCGCCTGCGCCGTACTTACCGACGATCTCGTGGGGGATAGTGGTGCCCTTCATGGCAACCTTGTGCATATTCTTCTTAGCAGCAGCCTCGCCCTTGCGAATTGCCTCAGGCACTTCGCCGGACTTGCCGATGCCGTAACCGATGGTGCCCTTGCCGTCGCCCACGACAACCAGAGCGGCAAACTTCATGATGCGGCCGCCCTTGACAGTCTTGGAAACGCGGTTGATGGAGACAACCTTGGTGATCATGCCGTCGTCTTCACGGTTTCTCATAGCCATAATGTGTTTCCTCCTCTCATTACAGCTTCAGGCCGCCCTCACGGGCGCCATCAGCCAGGGCCTTAACACGGCCATGATAAACGTAGCCACCACGGTCGAACACGACCTCGGTGATGCCCTTTTCCAGAGCCTTTGCTGCGATCTTCTTGCCGATCTCAGCTGCGGCCTCGACGTTGCCGCCGAAACCATTGAAGTCCTTGTCCATAGTGGACGCCGACACCAGAGTAACGCCCTGCTCATCGTCGATGATCTGAGCGTAGATGTGCTTGGCGGAGCGGAAAACATCCAGGCGAGGACGTGCTGCGGTGCCGCTGATCTTGTTACGAACGCGGCGATGACGACGAAGACGAGCTTCGTTCTTGTCGATCTGCTTAACCATTGTCTTTCACTCCTTACCTTATTTCTTGCCCTTACCGGCCTTGCCTTCTTTGTGCTTGACGACCTCGCCAGCGTAGCGGATGCCCTTGCCCTTGTACGGCTCAGGCGGCTTCTTGGCGCGGATCTCTGCAGCATACTGGCCGACCTTCTGCTTGTCGATACCGGTAACAGAGAAGTGGTTGGGATCCTGCCACACAATGGTGCAGTCCTCGGTATCGGGGACGTTCACCTGATGAGAGAAGCCCAGGTTCATGACCAGGTTGGAGCCCTGCTTCTGGCAGCGCAGGCCGACGCCCACGATCTCCAGCTTCTTCTCGTAGCCGTTCACAACACCGTTCACCATGTTGGCGATGTTGGTACGGGTCAGGCCGTGCAGGCTGCGGGCCTTGGGTTCGTCATTGGGGCGGGTAACCAAAACCTCATTGCCCTCGACCTTAACGGTCATCAGGGGATGATAGTTGGAATTCAGGCTGCCCTTGGGGCCCTTGACGGTGACGCTGTGTGCTGCCTCATCGACAGTGACAGTAACGCCGGCAGGAATGACGATGGGTTTTCTTCCAATTCTCGACATTGTCTTTTACCCCTTTCTTACCACACAAAGGCCAGGACCTCGCCGCCAACGTGCGCAGCACGAGCAGCCTTATCGGTCATGATGCCCTTAGAGGTGGAAATGATTGCGGTGCCCAGGCCCTTCATGACCTTCGGCATATCCTCGCAGTTGGTGTAGATGCGCAGGCCCGGCTTGGACACGCGGCGCAGACCAGCGATAACGGGCTCGCCGTTAGCCTGGTACTTCAGGGTGACAACGATGGTACCCTGAACGGTGTCGTTCTTCACCTGCATGCCCTTGATGTAGCCCTCGTCAACCAGAATCTGGCAGATAGCCTTCTTCATGTTGGAAGCGGGGATCTCCACAGAAGGGTGTTTGGCAGTGCTAGCGTTGCGGATGCGAGTCAGCAGGTCCGCGATAGGATCAGTAATCTGCATTTGCCACTAACCTCCTTAGATTAGCTCTCATTTGTTTTATAATGATACCGCCCCGAAACAAGTTGTTTGCCCCGGGGCGGATATCCGACATTCTATCCAGCCCTCTGGTAAATTACCAGGAAGCCTTCTTCACGCCCGGGATCTCGCCCTTGTAGGCCAGCTCACGGAAGCACACACGGCACACGCCGTACTTGCGCAGCACGGAGTGGGGACGGCCGCAGATGCGGCAGCGGGTGTATGCACGGGTAGAGAACTTAGCAGGACGAGACTGCTTCAGCTTCATAGACAGTTTAGCCATTTTACAAATCTCCTCCCTTAGTTGTTCTCTGCGAACGGAGCGCCCAGAGCCTTCAGCAGCTCCTTGCCCTCCTCGTCAGTCTTTGCGGTGGTGACGAAGCAGACATCCATGCCGCGGACTGCATCGACCTTCTCGAAGTCGATCTCGGGGAAGATGATCTGCTCCTTGATGCCGCAGGCAAAGTTGCCGCGGCCGTCAAAGCCGTTGCCGTTGATGCCGCGGAAGTCGCGCACACGGGGCAGAGCCACGTTGAAGAAGCGATCCACGAACTCGTACATACGCTCACCACGCAGGGTGACCTTGCAGCCGATGGGGGTGCCCTGACGCAGCTTGAAGTTAGCAACGCTCTTCTTGGCACGGCAGACGACTGCCTTCTGGCCAGTGATCTGGCCCAGATCCTTCATGACAGCTTCCAGGATCTTCTCGTTGTCCTTGGCTTCGCCGCAGGCAACGTTGATGACGACCTTGTCCAGCTTGGGGATCTGCATAACGCTCTTGTAACCGAACTTGGAGTTCAGAGCAGGAGCAATTTCATTGACATACTGTTCTTTCAAACGAGCCATTGTTCCTTACTCCTTTCTTACAGCTCAGCGCCGCACTTCTTGCAGACGCGAACCATCTTGCCGTCCTTCTCAACGTGGCCCACACGCACGGCCTTGCCGCACTTGGGGCAGACGGGCATGACCTTGGAAGCGTAGATAGCGCCCTCGGCCTTAACGATGCCGCCCTGCTCGCCCTGACGGCGGGGCTTGACGTGCTTGGTAACCATGTTCTGGCCCTCAACGATGACCTTGTTCTCAGAGGGGCTGACCTGCAGGACCTTACCAGTGTGGCCCTTGTCCTTGCCGCTGATGATCATTACGTTGTCGCCGGTTTTAACATGAAGATTATTCATTTTTAAAACCTCCTTACAGCGATTCCGGAGCCAGGCTCAGGATCTTGGTGTAGCCGGCATCACGCAGCTCGCGAGCAACAGGTCCAAAGATACGAGTACCCTTGGGGTTCTTGTCGGCCATAACGATAACGGCGGCGTTCTCATCAAAACGGATGTAGGAACCGTCGTCGCGGCGCACGCCATGCTTGCTGCGCACGATGACAGCCTTGACGACGTCGCCCTTCTTAACGGAGCCGCCGGGGGCTGCCTTCTTGACAGAGCAGACCACGACGTCACCAATGTTTGCGTATCTCTTGCGGGTGCCGCCCAGCACACGGAAGCACATCAGCTCCTTGGCACCGGTGTTGTCGGCAACTTTGAGATAAGTTTGCATCTGAACCATTTCAGATATCTCCTTTCAAACTGTTCAAAGCAGCGGGCAAAGATTACTTTGCCTTCTCAACGATACGGACCAGGCGCCAGCGCACATCCTTGCTCAGGGGGCGGCACTCCATGATCTCAACACGGTCACCGATACCGCACTCGTTCTGCTCGTCACGAGCCTTGAACTTCACGGTACGCTTCAGGATCTTCTTGTACAGGGGGTGCTGCACGCTATCCTTAACGGCAACCACGATGGTCTTATCCATCTTGTCGGACACGACGACGCCGACGCGGGTCTTTCTCAGATTACGTTCTTCCATCGTTTAACCTCCTTACTGCTTCTCAGCCAGAACGGTCATCACGCGGGCGATGTCCTTCTTGACTGCTTCGATGCGGCCGGGGTTCTCCAGCTGGTTGATGGCATGCTGGAAGCGCAGGTTAAACAGCTCAGCCTTCAGATCTGCCAGCTTGCTGGTCAGCTCTGCGGTCTGCATTTCGCGGAGTTCATTAGCCTTCATTGGTGCCATCCTCCTTCACGGAGTCCTCACGGACAACAAATTTGCACTTGATGGGCAGCTTGTGCATAGCCAGACGCAGAGCCTCGCGAGCAGTTGCCTCATCGACATCTGCCAGCTCGAACATCACGCGGCCGGGCTTCACGACTGCAACCCAGTATTCGGGAGAGCCCTTACCGGAGCCCATGCGGGTCTCAGCGGGCTTTTCAGTCACGGGCTTATCGGGGAAGATCTTGATCCAAACCTTGCCGCCACGCTTGATGTAACGAGTCATGGCAACACGGGCAGCCTCGATCTGCTTGGAGGAGATCCATGCCGGCTCCAGAGCAACAAGGCCGTACTGACCCTGGCACACCACGTTGCCGCGGGTAGCCTTGCCGGTCATGCGGCCGCGCTGAACGCGGCGGTACTTAACACGCTTAGGCAGTAACATTACTTGTTGCCTCCTTCCTTCTTAGGAGCGGTCTTTGCGCTCTTGAGGACCTCGCCCTTGTAGATCCACACCTTAACGCCGATGCGGCCGTAGGTGGTAGCAGCCTCTGCAAAGCCGTAGTCGATGTCGGCACGCAGGGTCTGCAGGGGGATGGTGCCCTCGTGATAGCTCTCAGTACGAGCGATATCAGCGCCGCCCAGACGGCCGGAGCACATTGCCTTGATGCCCTTTGCGGGAACGGTTGCGCGATCGCGGGGGCTCATGGCATTGCGCATGCACTGCTTCATAGCACGACGGAAGGTGACGCGGTTCTCCAGCTGACGAGCGATGTCCTCAGCAACCAGCTGTGCGTTGGTGGAGGGGCTCTTCACCTCGATGACATTGACGATAACGGTCTTGCCATACTCCTTGGTCAGCTTGTTCTGCAGGGCGATGCGCTCTTCGCCGCCCTTGCCGATGACCATACCGGGCTTAGCGCAGTAGATGTTAACATTAACGCGAGGAGCGGAAGTGGAAGGATCCACAGTGCGCTCGATCTCGATCTTGGGGACGCCAGCGTCCTTCAGCTGAGCCTTCAGCTCAGTGCGGATCTTGTGATCCTCGACGAGGTTATCGCTGAAATCCTTCTTGGAGGCAAACCAGCGGCTGTCCCAGTCTTTAATAACGCCGACACGAATGCCGTGCGGATTTACTTTCTGGCCCATTGTTTTCCCTCCTTACTCTTTCTCTTTCAGAACAACGGTCATGTGGCTGGTGCGCTTCAGGATGCGGTAGCCGCGGCCCTGTGCACGAGGCATCATGCGCTTCAGCGTCGGGCCGGGGCAGACGTAGCACTCGGCGACGTAGAGGTTGTTCTTGTCCATATTGAAGTTGTTTTCCGCATTAGCGGCTGCAGACTTCACCAGCTTCAGAAGGGGCTCACAAGCGGCCTTCGGGGTGTACTGCAGGATTGCCAGCGCTTCGTCCAGGGGCTTGTTACGGATCAGGTCCATAACGATAGACACCTTACGAGGACTAATGCGGGCATAACGAAGAATTGCCCGAGCTTCCATGTTGTGTTCCTCCCTCTATTACTTAGAATTACCAGTGTGGCCCTTGAAGGTACGGGTGGGAACGAACTCACCCAGCTTGTGGCCAACCATGTCCTCAGTCACATACACAGGCACATGCTTGCGGCCGTCGTGGACGGCAAAGGTGTGACCAACGAATTCGGGGAAGATCGTGGAGGCGCGGCTCCAGGTCTTGATGACCTGCTTCTTGCCGGAAGCGTTCATCGCTTCAACGTGCTTCATAAGAGCAGCCTGGACGAAAGGTCCTTTTTTAATGCTTCTACCCATTGTCTTAAACTCCTCTCTTACTTACCTGCACGCTTCACGATCAGCTTATCGGAGCGCTTATGATGCTTGCGAGTCTTGAGACCCAGAGCGGGCTTGCCCCAGGGAGTCATAGGACCGGAGTGACCAACAGGTGCGCGGCCCTCGCCACCACCGTGGGGATGGTCGCAGGGGTTCATAACGGTACCACGGCTGCCGGGACGCACGCCCATGTGGCGCTTGCGGCCTGCCTTGCCCAGGTTGACGTTCTCGTGGTCGATGTTGGAAACCTGACCGATGACTGCGGTGCAGTTCACGGGCACGTTGCGCATCTCACCGGAGGGCAGACGAACCAGAGCGTAGCCATTCTCCTTAGCCATCAGCTGAGCCATGTTGCCAGCGGAACGAACCAGCTGAGCGCCGCGGCCGGGATACAGCTCGATGTTGTGGATGATGGTACCGACGGGGATGTTCTCGAAGGGCAGGCAGTTGCCGGGCTTGATATCGGCAGACTTGCTGCTGACGACCACGTCGCCCACCTTCAGGCCATCGGGAGCAATGATGTAGCTCTTGACGCCGTCGGTGTACTCGACCAGAGCGATGAATGCGCTGCGGTTCGGATCGTACTCGAGAGTCTTGACGGTAGCGGGGATATCGGTCTTCTGACGCTTGAAGTCGATGACACGATACTTGGTGCGGTTGCCGCCGCCCTGATGGCGGACGGTGATACGACCGGTGTTGTTGCGGCCGCTGTGCTTCTTCATGGGCTCCAGCAGGCTGCGCTCGGGAGCGACCTTGGTCAGGACGCTGTAATCCGTGACGGTCATGCCGCGGCGGCCCGGAGTAGTGGGGCCATACTTTTTGATAGCCATTGTGCTATTCTCCTTTGTTTATCTTATGAATTATTATCGGGGTCATATCCCCATAGAGGAACCCTCGGCGGGTTCTATCAGACCATGCTGTTGAAGAACTCGATCTCCTTGGAGTCCTTGGTCAGGGTCACGATAGCCTTCTTGGATGCAGCGGTGTAACCAGCGTGCATACCCTGACGGCGGAAGCGGCCACGGACGGAGACGGTGTTCACCTTAGCGACCTTGACGCCGGGGAACAGAACTTCAACTGCCTGAGCGATCTCGACCTTGGTAGCATCGGTAGCGACCTTGAAGGTGTACTTCTTGTCAGCGATGCCAGCCATGGAGTTCTCGGTAATGACCGGCTTCAGGACGATATCATGTGCGGTTTTCATTAGCCAAGCACCTCCTCGAGCTTCTTAGCTGCGTCGACGCTGATGATCAGCTTGTCGGCGTTCAGCACATCGTAGGTGTTCACGCTGCCTGCGAAGGTGGTCTTGACACCGGCGATGTTGCCAGCGCTCTTGACGAACTTTGCATCGACAGTCTCGTTGACCAGCAGGTTCTTCTTGCCGGCGCCCACAGCGTTCAGCATAGCGACCACAGCCTTGGTCTTGTACTCGTCGCAAGCGAACTTGTCAACGACGACCATGTTGCCATTGGCAGCCTTGTCGGACAGGACGCTCAGCAGAGCCAGGCGCTTGACCTTGTTGTTGATGTGGTAGTTGTAGCTGCGGGGCTTGGGGCCCAGAGCGACGCCGCCGTGAGTCCACTGCGGTGCACGGATGGAACCCTGACGAGCGTGGCCGGTGCCCTTCTGACGCCAGGGCTTCTTGCCGCCGCCGGAAACTTCCATGCGGATCTTGGTGTTCTGGGTGCCCTGACGCTGGTTGGCCAGGAAGTTCACCACAGCAATGTGGACAGCCTTCTCGTTCGGGGTGATACCGAACACGGCGTCGGAAAGCTCGATCTCGCTAACGTGCTGACCGTTCATATCGACTACATTAAACTTTGCCATTGTAGCTTTCCTCCTTACGCCTTGACGCTGTTGGCCAGGGTGATGATGGTGCCCTTGGAACCGGGGACCGCACCCTTGACAGCGATCAGATTGTTCTCGGTGTCAACCTTGACAACGGTCAGGTTCTGCACGGTAACGCGCACGCAGCCCATGTGGCCGGGCAGGCGCTTGCCGGGGAACACGCGAGAGGGGTTGGAAATAGCGCCCATAGAACCTGCATGACGTGCCACCGGGCCAGTGCCGTGGCTCTCACGCAGACGGTGCTGGCCAAAGCGCTTGATAACGCCCTGGTAGCCCTTGCCCTTGGAAACGCCTGCAACGTCAACCTTGTCGCCTGCTGCGAAGACATCAGCCTTCAGCACGTCGCCAACGTTCATTGCGGAAACGTCGTCCAGACGGAACTCACGCAGGGTCTTCTTGGGGGCAACGTTTGCCTTCTTGAAGTGACCTGCAGCTGCCTTGTTGACCTTCTTGGCGGAAACCTCGCCGAAGCCCAGCTGAACAGCCTGATAGCCATCGCTCTCGACAGTCTTCTTCTGCACGACGGTGCAGGGGCCTGCCTCGATGACGGTGACGGGGATAACCTTGCCGCTCTCATCGAACAGCTGGGTCATACCGACTTTCTTGCCGATAATGCCTTTAACCATTTTCTTTTCCTCCTGTAAAGGTTATTGGTTGGCAGCGCACGTCACTGCCAACATGACCCCTCGGGAAACGAGGGCATCGAATTTGATCGTGTGTGGTTTACAGCTTGATCTCGATGTCCACGCCAGCGGGGAGCTGGAGGCTCATCAGAGCCTCGACCGTCTTGTTGGACGGCTTCAGAATGTCGATCAGACGCTTATGAGTGCGGCTCTCGAACTGCTCGCGGCTATCCTTGTACTTGTGGGTAGCGCGCAGAACGGTAACGATCTCACGATCGGTGGGCAGGGGGATGGGGCCGGACACGCGGGCACCAGTGTGCTTTGCGGTCTCCACGATCTTCTCTGCTGCGGCATCGATCAGCTGAGCATCATAGCTCTGCAGACGGATTCTGATTTTCTCTTTGACTGCCATTGCTTACGCCTCCTGAAAAATTGTTTTGCCCTAGGCGAGCCGATAAATTGCTCTACACAGTTCCGGGTGTTCCTCGATTTGGCACTATAAAAACCGGTGAACCGCATGGCAGTTCTCCCGGAAACATATTAGCAAATCAAATCCGAACATTGGTTCCGCCCGTTTCGCAGAGGAGTAACTTCTCTGCCGAGGGAACGTATTCCATCGCTGTCAGTAATTTTTTCGCCCGGTTCTAAGATCGGACATACTCCGCGGAAATAACCCATCGCAGCTATCGCCGGATGACAACCTCCCGCATCAACGCATATCGCTGGCCTGCACGACTTGTATCGCACAAGCCCTTTGCAGCCGAGAGATATTCTATCACATCTTCGTGCATTTGGCAAGTGTTTTTTCGAAAAAACGCAGATTTTCTTTTTTATTTGCTCTGTTTCATCTCCCGGGAGATTTTCTGTGCAGAATGCACAATCGGGTGGCAGTTTTTTCTGTGGAAAACCCCGCTCAGGGGATAGAATGCCCGTTCTCAGGTCGTTTTATACTAAAAACCTCTCCGTCCGGCGGCGACAAAAGACGAGCGGGAAGTGCAACATGTTTTAGCCTTTTTGAAAAAAGCCGCCATGCAGATGCACAGCGGCTCAAATCGGGTCATTTTTTCGCATTTGCTTTCAGCTCATCCAGAAGCTTCTCTCTCGGGGTGACGTACACGGTGGTATACACCTCGTAGAGCACCATGCCGGGCTTTGCGCCGTTGGCTTTCCAGATGTTCTTCACCTCGGTGGTGTCCACGGCCACCTTGGCGGCGGCACCGGCCTTGAAGGTGCTGGAATACACGACAGCCAGCTCTGCGGCCTCCTGTTTGGTGGTGTCCGGCACATCCTCGCCGCGGCTCATAACCACCGTATGACTGCCGGGGGCTTTCTGTACATGGAACCAGACATCCTTGCCGCGGGCAGTGTGCAGGGTCAGCTTATCGTTTTGCAGGTTGTTGCGCCCGATCAAAATTTCAAAGCCATCGCTGGAGCGGTAGCGCAGGAAATCCGCCGGTTTCTGTTTGCGTTCCCGCTGCTTATAGTATTTCAGGTAGCCCTGGCTTTTCAGCTCGGCGCGCACTTCGTTCAGGGCCTGCTCGCCGGGGGCAGTCTCCACCTCATACAGCACATTGGCAAGGTATTCGATCTCATCCTCGCCCTCGAGCAGCAGCTTTGCCGCGTGCTGCATGCGGTGCTCGCGAATGTGCGAGGCAAGCGAGCTGCCGTAGACGGACTTGAAGAGCGCCTTCATCGTCGAGGGGTTCATCAAAAAGCGGCGCGACAGCTCGTCGATCGTCACGCGGCTTGAAAGGTGCTGTGTCAGATAGTCGTGCACGGCGCGGATGGTCTCGATCTGCTCACTCGTGCCGCCGCCCTCGTACACCTCGGCATCGAGTGGGGGCAGATGCGGCGCGGCGGCAACGGCCTTGCTCTCCTCCTCGGGACACGAAATCTCCATCGTGCGCTCGATCATGCGGTGCAATAGCTGCGCCTGCTCGCTGTCCGACGCGCGGTAGTAGACCTCCTTCCCCACGCGGCGCGAGACGAGAAGTCCGCTCTCACGCAGCTGCCTCAAATGGTGCGACACCGCGGGCGAGCTCATGCCGACCATCGCGGAGAGGTCGATGACGCACTCCTCGCAGTGGCACAGCAGCCAGAAAATGCGCACGCGGCTGCTGTCGGAGAGCTGCTTGAACACGTCCGCCACGGTCTGGAAGCTGCCGATCGTCTCCACCGATTCCTGCAGCTCCCGCATCGTGCCCTCGTCGCTGTGCTGGTGGGGTAAATGCACTTCGCTCATCGTTGTTCCGCCTTTCTTTTTTGGGCCTGCGGGCGCGTCCGTATCCCGTTTGGAAGTTTGTTTCGCCCGAACGGAAGAGACATGCGAGCAGCCCTTGACTTTTGCCTTTGCGGACATTATAGTACGGTCATCAAGATTAAACAAGCACTTAATCGTTAAATATTTTGTGCCGAAAAGGAGAAACATACCATGAAAAAGACCTATCAGATCGAAGTCGACTGCGCCAACTGTGCCAACCTTATGGAAGAAGCCACCAAGAAGACCGAGGGCGTTGCCGACGCCGTCGTGAACTTCATGACCCAGAAGATGACCGTCGAGTTCGCCGAGGGTCAAGACCCCAAGGCCGTGATGAAGGCCGTCCTCAAGAATTGCAAGAAGGTCGAGGACGACTGCGAGATCTATCTGTAAGAAGCGAAACGTGCCGGAGGTCCTCCGGCACGTTTTATGGAAGGAAGTGACCAACATGACAAAGAAGCAGAAGAAGGTCCTCTGGCGCATCATTGCCACAGCGG
>OHFQ01001116.1_pt1 | contig 11052 bp, 9 predicted proteins | sample 1567581 | NCBI WGS metagenome assembly OHFQ01 (sample SAMEA3879559, study PRJEB24766) | human gut metagenome | biome: human-associated habitat; feature: feces | place: USA | collected 1985/1987 | reverse complement strand
GCTACGAAATTTTGCCCGCCAAACACTTCATCGCAACATTTTTTGAGGTTTTCCTGCTCATTGTCATCAATACTGATAAATATTGCACCGTCATCAGTCAGCAAATCCTTTGCCAGTTTCAAACGAGGATAAATCATATTAAGCCAGTCCGTATGAAAACGGCCATTGCTCTCGGTGTTCTGCGCCATGCGGTTGCCAGCCTCATCGTACTGCCCGCTGTTGGCAAGATACTCATCCGTACTCTGAGCAAAGTCATCCTCGTATACAAAGTCGCTTCCGGTGTTGTACGGAGGATCAATGTAGATCATCTTGATTTTGCCGAGATAGGTTTCCTGCAAGAGCTTCAACACTTCGAGGTTGTCGCCCTCAATATAGAGGTTTTCGGTGGTGTCAAAGTCCACGCTGCCAGTGCTGCAATAAGGTTTTCCCTCACTATCTTCCCCAGTGGGAACTGTTTCATCTTCGCGAACAGGGCGCAGCGTCTTATTGATCGGGGCATTGGCAAGAAGAACGGACTTCTTCTTGTCAGGCCAAGTGAACTGATAGCGCTCCTCGTTACCGTCCACCACGGTGCAGGCGATCTCCTGCATCAGCACATCCTTGTCGATTGCCCGGACGACCTCACCGTTTTCGTTGATCGTTTCCGTCACGGCGTTGGGGAACATCGCCGCCAACTTTCTGAAATTTTCATCAGCCTTATTCGCTGTCTGCATTCTCAGTTTATCCATTATGAATTTCCTCCAATATTTCTAATCCTGACAAATAAGTGCGTATTTCGTCTGTGAGAAGTTCAAACTTCTCGTCAATAAGAGCTGTCCTACACCCGTCTTCGTCCGTAATTTTGCCCTCAGCATTTGACACTGTGGTTGCAAAATGAGCTTCGTTATATACTTCGCTTTGGATTCGAATTAAACACATAATTTCTTCAAATTTATCGTATATCTCCTTTGAGATAAACGGTGCATTGGAAAACAATGATTTTTGTGCTTGATAGCTTGCCTTCGCAAATCCAACAAACAACTGTTGCTCATAGTCGTTCCGCTCCCCTTCATTGGTGGGATAATACGCCTCCCCAGAAGGGATGATCCCATGAACACCTTCTATCGCTTCACTGAAAACTTGGCTTAATTCTCGATATATTTTGAACTCCACATCAAAACGTGCTTTGCTGACATACTCTTTTTTGGTTAAGATCGATTTGAATGCTTCAAGTTCTTTTTGCAATCTTAATTCGTACTTCTGTGACAAACGTTCAGCAATAATATTTGATGCAAATTTGATCGCCAAGACTATGAGTCCGGCAACTCCGCCAACACTCGCCAACGCAGCAAGGATGATTTTCCAAATATCCGCCCAACTCATTTCTCGCTCACCATCTTTCTCTTCAGTTCCTTAATCTGCTGCACCAGCTCAAACTTCTTTTTCGGCTGTTTTTCAGCCCGTGCCTGCTTTTCCAGCTTGGCGATCTCTTTTTCAATTTTCTGTCGGCGCTCGTCGGCTGCGATCTGCTCATCAAGGGTATTGCCGTCTGCGATGCTCACGCCGCCGATGTCCACCACGATGTTTTCCCACACTTTGTCGAGGTTCAAGCCCCGCAGCTCAATGGTACAGCTTTCGGTGGGCTTCCAATCCGTCTGCATCAGCTTGGTATGATAGATCGCCAGCTTGCTTTGCCCCTCAAATTCGAGCACAAACAGGATGTTTTGCGGAATGAGCTTTGACAGCGTGGCAACCGTTTTCTCATCGAAATTCTTTTTCTTCAGCGCCACAAGCAGAACGAAGAAGCTTCCGACTTCCTCTCCGGCAGGAATGTTGATTTTCGTCGGTGTGATCTCATTGACGATGGTGATCCTCGATATATCGGCGTCGATTTTCTCCTTCGCCGCCGTGTTCATTTGGAACTTTGCATAGACAGCCTTCTTCGGAAGCTGCTTGCTCATTTCAGTTGACTTTGGAAGTCCGAGCATTATATTTTTCACTCCGTTCAAATTAGTTAGGAATTAGGAGTTAGAAGTTAGGAGTTGGTCTTCATGGTTTTTGTAATGCTTGATAAGATTTTTTGGAGTTCGGTGCAATCGGCGTTTATTGAATCAAACGCCGGCTGATTCAAATACTGTGCTTTATACAACAGCTCCAGCCAATATGCGGTTTCTGCACATTCCTTGAATGCGATATACATTTTTGCCAGAAATTCCTTGCTGCTGTATGCACAGCTCGCTTCCGCTATGTTTGCCCCGATACTTGTTCCGCTCCGCAATAATTGCTTTGACAATACAAACTCTCTCTTTTCATCACAAAGATACTTGTATAACGCAATAATTCTCAGGGCAAAGCTCTTGCTTTTGTCAAAAACAATGCTTTCCTTCATTCCTAACTCCTCATTCCTAATTTCTAATTACCAAGAAGCATATCAGTTCAAAGTCGTCCAGTCCTTTGATCTCGTTTGACAGGAAGCTGACCTGACCGCCGCCTAAGAAGCTGTCAATGTCACTCTCATCCTTCACTTCAATAATGGAAGCGATGGCATCGCCAAGCAGCTTGGAAAGCTGCGACATATTTCTGCCGTCACGGGTTTCTTTGTTAAACGGCTTGTAGGCTTCGGGAATCGGCTCTGTCTTTCCTTTGCAGAGGAAACGCATTTTATCAAGCATCTGCTTCGGGGAAAGGTGGTCGCAGATGACCTCCCCGTCATTGCCGATATACACCATATAGAAGGGGTGCAACCGGTTCTGATTGTCGATGTTCACGCTGTTGGAACGGTTCTTCAAAACATAAATCACACCGGCAGGCGTATCCTCACTTGCAGGAACAACCGAGTGCAAGCCGAAAGGCGTTTTGTCTATGTCAGGGTGGTGCTTGATGTAGTCAAGCAGATCGAGTCGGAACTCGTTTAACCCCAAGTCCATAATGGAGATGCCCGTTGTCATATCCTCAATGTCTACGACCTCATCCTGCAAGCGCTTGAGCTGCGCCTTTCGGTACTCAAGGTCTGTCTTTTCCTCGTCACTGAGCAGATTATCATCGCCCGTAGCGGTCATATCCACGATTTTCATACGGGTTTCAACTTTGGCTTTCAGATTGATGTAATCGTCAAGGGTTACATCAGGCCAGAAGTTCACAAGTTGAATGACCTTATTGCGGCTTCCGATACGGTCGATACGCCCGAATCGCTGAATGATGCGGACGGGGTTCCAGTGAATGTCGTAGTTGATGAGGTAGTCGCAGTCCTGCAAGTTCTGACCTTCGGAAATACAGTCGGTGGCGATCAGCACATCAATTTCCGTCTTATCCCCCGGCATCAGCAGTTCCTTGTCCTTCGAGATAGGCGAGAAGCAGGTCAGCACCGTGTTCAGGTCGGCACGGAGCTTGGGGCAAGTCGTCCGCCCCTCAACAGTGCCGGATACCATTGCGGTGTTCAGACCATACTTATCCTTTACATAGCGGCTGACATTATCATAGAGATAACCGGCGGTATCCGTAAAGGCGGTGAAGATGATTAGCTTTTTATTGCCCTCATTGATGGGATGCGTGATTTTATTATCAATCACCCGGAAAAGCTCTTGCAGCTTTGAGTCGTGTTCCGGTGTAATATCTCCAACCAGCAAGGTCAGCAGTTCAAGCACATCGGCATCTTTCGCCAGGCTGTCCCTCCACGATACATAGTCCATATCGGTAAGGTCAATTTTGACTTTCCGTCCGAAAGAGAACAGCTCGTCCGAGTTCTGATCCTCGGCATCAAACTCGTCCATATCGGAAATATCCGTCAGATTGAGGGTCGTACCGGAGTGTTTATCAAAGCGGTCAATCGTTTCTATCGTGCTGTTGATCAAATCCTTGATGCGTGTCAGCGTCAGATTGAAAGAATAGACGGAGCTTTCCATACGCTTCATCAGGTTGATGGCGGTCAGGCGACGGATACCCTGCTCACGGTTCGCCTGCGTAAAGCCGACATTGACCCTGTTATCTCCGTACAGCTCAGCATACTTCTCCATCTTACTTGGCAGAATGTAGTGCGTCGGCGTATAGATCGTCAGTGTCAGGAGCATAAGCTGCTCAAAAATCTCGTTGTAGCTGATGGCTTCCTTCAAATCAGTAAGATGCGGACGAAGCGAAATCGGCTTTAGCCTTGTCGGGAAGGTGCCGATGTCTGCCATATCGTAATACTTCTGAATATGCTTTCTTGAGCGGGCAATGGTCACACTATCCAGCACTTCAAAGAAATCAAAGTCCAGCATTTTGAGAAGGTTTTCAGTCGTGCGGTCGCACGGTTCCCACTTGCTCCAAGTGTTGAACGCCCGCTGTGCGTTCCTGAAAATTTCGTCGATGGAACGGGTAGTGTTGAGCTTTTCGTCTATGTAATCCGTATGCCCTTCATACGCAAGGGCAAGCTGATTTTTCAGATCGTTGAAGCGGTTATTAACCGGCGTTGCAGAAAGCATCAGCACCTTTGTCTTCACTCCGGCTCTAATGACCTTCTTCATCAAGGTAACATAGCGGTTATCCTTGGTGTCCTCGTTCGGGTTCTCAACTAATTTGCCGCCATTACGGAAGTTGTGGGACTCATCAATTACCACAAGGTCATAATTGCCCCAATTCAGTCTGTCAAGGTCAAGTCCGTTGGATGTGCCGTGGGTGCGGTTTAAGTCGGTATGATAAAGCACATCGTACCGAAGCCGGTCGGCAGCAATGGGGTTGTTGACATAGTTATCCTTATAGGTATTCCAGTTGTTCGTCAGTTTCTTGGGGCAAAGTACAAGAACGGACTTGTTGCGGTTTTCGTAGTATTTAATAACGGCAAGGGCGGTAAAGGTTTTACCAAGACCAACACTGTCTGCAAGGATACAGCCGTTGAACTTCTCAAGTTTGTTTATGATAGCAAGAGCGGCATCTCGCTGGAAGTTATAGAGCATCCCCCAAATCTTGCTTTCCTTAAAACCGGTCGCTTCGTTGGGCAAAACATCTTCGGACACATCTTCCAAAAACTCATTGAAGATGTTATATAGCGTCACAAAGTAGATAAAATCGGGAGAGTTTTCGTTATATGCGGCGGTAATGCTGTCAATTACTTCATCAGTAACGACTTGAAGCACCTTGCTGTCATTCCATATCTCATTAAAGTCGGCAAGCAAAGTACGGGCAAGGGACTCATCTTTCACGATTGTTGTGCTGATTACATTGCCTTTCTCGCAGCCAAGCTCAACTGTAGTGAAGTTATTGATAGGTGTATAGCCGACACCGTCAACTACGATTTGTCCCTGAATGGATTTATCGCTGATATTTGACTTGAAAGTGACTTTCTGTCTGATCCACTCTGCACACTCTCGTGCAATGGCTTTTTGGGTCAGCTCATTCCTGAGCTTGATTTCAAACTCTGTTCCGTAAAGGCTTCTTTCACGGGTCATGCGAGGAATGTAGAACTCACGCCGTTCCTTTTTGGCCTTTTCGGTTACGAAAGTCGGAGAGGTAAAAATAAAGCGGAGTTGCTCAATCTGCGAAAGTTGCTCTTTCAGCTCCTGAAAGGCATAGATAGAGAAGCAAGCCGCCGCAATGGACACTTTGCTGCCTTGCTTGATCTCTACAGACAAATCGTCTTTAAGAGTCTTTGTTGTGTTGTTTATAAGCTCCATAACTAAATTCTCCCACATTTCAAATCAGTTCTTGCTGCTTGGCAATCGGGAAGTATGCAATCAGATCCCATAGGCTTATTCCGTCAACAAGCATTCCAAAGTGCCAATTTGGCACTTTGGAACCGCCGTGTTGGCACTTTGGGATTTCGCCAAAGTATCAATTTGATACTTTGGAAGCCAAAAACTGATACTTTAGGCTTTACAAATCTCCCGCCCGGAAAGCCGAAAGGCTCTCGTAATAGTAGCTCTGGTCGATGCCGTTCCTATACACCTCACGGCTGCCCACCTCATCGGTCAGCGCCGCCTTCAGCAGCACCTTGATCTCTACATCCTTGATGGGGCTACGCTCCATGGCAAGAAGATAATTCTCTTTATCCACCTTGCTCCAGTCCACGACCTTGCCGATTTCGTTTTTCAGGATATGGTCGAGCCAGATGCGGGTGCTGCGCCCATTGCCCTCCCGGAAGGGGTGGGCAATATTCATTTCCACATATTTTTCGATGATCTCGTCAAAAGTGGACTGTGGCATCTTGTCGATGTTGGCCAGTGCCGCCTCCAGATACATCAGCGGCGCAAAGCGGAAATTACCCTTTGCCAGATTCACCGTGCGCAGCTTTCCGGCAAAGTCGTAAATATCTTCAAACAGATATTTGTGAATCGCCTGCAAAGTCGAGAATTTGCCCGCCGGCAGGGTGTCCAGCACACCGTTTTCGAACAGTTCTACCGCCTTTTTCTTGCTGATGCGTTCTTCTTCACGGGCAAGATCGGCGGAGCTTGTCAGCCCCAGTTTATTTTCCAGTGCCATAATGCACTTCCAAAATAATTACTTATCGGCCGCCACGCCGGACTTCATCCAGGCGTCTACTTCGCTGACCTTGAATTTCCAAAGGCGGCCTATTTTTGCAGCGGGCATATTTCTTTTCTCTATCCAGGCGAGTACCGTATCACGGCTGACGCCGAGGTATTCGCAAATCTCTTTCATTGAGTACCAGCGTTCGATGGTCGGTTCCATTAAAATGTCCTCACTTTCAGGCGGTTTCCGATAGCTATAATTATACAATTTAAGTATATCACGGCAATGCCGATTTATCAAGGATTATTACGGATTTACGAGGGATTCAGAAGAAAATCTTATAATTAAAAGTGAAAGGTTTCCCCGCTCAGTTTACTGATTTGAGCGGAGAAACCTTTTTTGCTACATATCTCTTTTTTCGGAAACGCCCCCACAAATGGTCTTGCAATTTTGAGAATAAGTGAGGACGGAAAATTTTTTGAGAATTTTCTCGAAAACACCCCCACAAACGGCGCCCCTTATTCAGAGTAAGTGAAGGGAGAAATATTTTTGTGGGGAATTTTGAAAAGTACCCTGCCAAATGGTACCCCTTATTCAGAGTAAGTAGAAGGGTCCTTTTGAAAAATTGAGGGGACTTTTCAAATTACTTTGCCAAAATCTCAAAAAAGTTCCCAATTGGTTAGTAGGAAGGCCCTGAAAAATTTCCTTCAAAATCCTATTTGTTATTTGCCAGAAAAGTTCCCAGTTGATTAGTAGGAGGGGTACTTAAAATTTTTCTTCAAAAAGCCATTTTATTTTTGCCTGAAAAATTCCCAATTAAGTAGTAGAGGGGGACGCAGAAAAATTCTCAAAAGTTTTTTCGTTCAAATCCGAAAAAAGTTCCCAGTTGGTTAGTGGAGATGATTTCAAAGAAATTTTTCAAAATTCCTTCGTACAAATCAAAAAAATTTTCCCAGTTGATTAGTGAGGGGGTTAAAAAACAGCCCTTCTCGCTGGCTACCTATTGAGGGGATTGTCTCCCTGTGTACCTTGAAAATTGAATCGCCGCCTCCAAAGGATATGCTTCCGGCAAGTGATGCCACGACTTCCCGAAAAAGGAACGAGCGCATCAAAGAAGCGATACGCCGTGGTGAGACTCCGGGGCAGGAACGATACAGATGAGCGGCAGCAAGCAAAAATCACCGCAGAAATGCGGCTTCAGAACAGACAAAGGAGGTTCAAACCTATGAAGAAAGGAGAGCTCAGAGAGCTTTATCAGATGATGTTTCCGGAATACCCGGACATCGTGACCGTCAAAGAGCTTCGGGAGATGCTGGGCATCAGCCGCAAGCTGGCCTACAAGCTGATCGACTATGGGTACATCCACGCCGTGAAGATCGGCACGACGCTGAAGATCCCGAAAATCAGCGTCATCAACTATGTGATGGAGAAGGAGGTGAAGAAAGTTGGATGAGATCAAGCGCCTGACGCCCGCCCAAAGGGCACGCTGCAACCGGCTAATCCGGCGGCTGTGCGCCAACTACGACGGTGGCAACTGTCTTCCGTTGGACGATGGCGAAGGCTGCGTGTGCGTGCAGACGATTTCCTATTCGCTGCTGTGCAAGTACTTCCGGCGGGCGGTTCTGCCCGCCGACAAGGTACTCTGCGCCGACATTTACCGGCAGCGCACACGGCTCTGCGACCGATGCGGAAAGCCCTTTGCACCCAGTAGCAACCGGCAGAAGTACTGCCCGGAATGCGGCCGCTCCATCCGGCGCAAGCAGAAGGCGGACTCGGCCAGACGGCGGCGCAGCGTCGAACATTAAGCGTCTGGAAAGCCTTGATTTCTAAGGCTTTTTGCGGGTAAAGCGGGGGTGGGTGACCGTTTCCATCCGCCCCCGCCAAAATCCATTTCTAACATTCTACAAAGGAGAAATTTCTATGGGTAACAAACTGAAAACCGTGGACGCAGAGACCTTGCTGTCCACGCCAATGAGCAAGACGATGTTCATCGTAGACGGCCTTATTTCGCAGGGTGTCAATGTCATCAGCGGTGCCAGCAAGATCGGCAAAAGCTGGCTGATGCTGTGGCTGGGGTTGCAAGTGGCGCAGGGAAACTCTATTTGGGGGCTGCCTACACTGCAATGTGATGTGCTCTATCTAAGCCTTGAGGACACCCAGCGCCGCATCAAAGACCGGCTCTACAATCTTACCGACAGCGCCCCGGACAACCTGTATTTTGCCGTGACCTCCGGGCTGATCGGCGGCGGGCTGGAGGAGCAGATCACGGATTTCCTGACCGAGCATCCCGCCACCAAGCTGGTCATCATCGACACGCTGCAAAAGGTGCGGGACTCCAAAGGCAGCGCCGGAAAAGCGGGAATGTACGGCAACGACTACGACGACATTTCTTCCATCAAGCGCATTGCCGACGGCTTCAACATCGCCATTTTGCTGGTGCATCACCTGCGAAAGCTGCAAGACAGCGACGATCCCTTTAACGATGTCAGCGGCTCTACCGGCATCATCGGCGCTGCGGACACCAACTTCATCCTGCGCCATAAGCGCAGCGGAAACGCCGCTACGCTGCTGGTCAGTGGGCGGGATGTGGAATATCAGGAGCTGACCTTGCAGTTTAACGACTTGGTCTGGGAGCTGGTGAAGCGCAAGAACAGCGAGGACATTCACAAGGCAGAGCTGCCGAAATTTCTGTTTCGGGTGGTGGACTTTATGGAGTGCCGCACCGAATGGGTAGGCACGGCCACGGAGCTGCTGACCGAAATGAAGGAGCAGGAGGTCACGCCCAATATGGTCACAAAGTATCTCGGCCAGTTCGCCTATGAGGTGCTGGAGCCGCTGGGCATCGAGTACCGCACCAAGCGAACAGGCAAAAGTCGGCTCATCAAATTTCTGCGCCGTGACGGCGATGACGCAAATGACGCCGGGATCGCTATATAAGGAAATCTCCGTCACAACCGTCATTGCCGTCACAAACCGAAAAAAGGGGGCGAACAAATGCGCAGCAAAAACTACGGGATCAATGTCCGTGTGACCGAGCAGGAGAAGCAGAAGCTGCTGGAAAATGCCCGGTTCTGTTCTCTGTCGCTGTCGGAATACTTGCGGCGGCTGGGGCTTGGGAAAGAGGTCAAAGCGGCGATCACGGAGCGGGATTACCGCCTGTTTCGGATGCTGAATGGCCTGAAAACAGAGCTCCCACAGCTTCAGAAAGAGGAAATTCTGAGCAGACTGGAAGCAATTTTGAATGAATTAAAGTAAGCGAGAATTACGCCTGCGCAGTCTAAGCGAGCAGACTGTTTTTACTCCTGTCGGAGCCAAACAGTGTATCCGCTTGCGATGCCTGCGTCATCTGAGCGAGCAGTGCGCTTTTACTCCCGGCAGGGCCGGAGCGTAAAAACACTCGTTAGGGCGTGCCCTAAAACCCCGAAAGAAAAAACTATGAAAGTGAGGACAACACAATGAGAAAATCGGATTTTACTTTACCCACGCTGGATGACCTGTTCTCCACGCAGGCGGAGCGGGACGATGCCAAACTGGAGCGGGTGCGGAATATTCCACTGGCCGAGCTGCACCCGTTCAAGGGTCACCCCTTCAAGGTGCAGAACAACGAGGAGATGCAGCGGATGATCGAGAGCATCCGCAAGGTGGGAGCCATCACCCCGGCGTTGGCAAGACCGCTGCCGGACGGCGGCTATGAGCTGATCTCCGGCCACCGGCGGCTGGCAGCGTGCAAGGCACTGGGGATGGACGCCATGCCGGTGATTGTCCGTGACCTGACAGACGAGCAGGCCATCACGCAGATGGTGGAGGACAATACCAACCAGCGTGAGAATATCCTGCCGAGTGAACGGGCCAAGGCCCTGAAAATGCAGTTGGAGGCCATCAAGCACCAAGGGGCCAAGGAGGCCACTTCGGGCCAACTTGACCCGAAGGACGCTGGGCGGCGCTCCAATGAGATCGTAGCCGAGCGTAACAAAATGACGGTCAAACAGGTACAGCGGTATATCAAGCTCAATGACCTTGTTCCTGATTTGCAGAAAATGATGGACGCCGGGCAAATCAAATTTACCCCGGCGGTGGAGCTGGCTTATATCAAGCCAAAAAATCAGAGGTATATCGCCGTTGCCATTGAAGGCCAGCAGTCGGCCCCTTCGCTCTCGCAGGCCCAGCGCATGAGGGAACTTGACCAGAAGGGCGTTCTGAATGGTGATGTGATCGACGGAATTATGATGGAGGATAAAAAGGAGGTAGACAAAGTGATTTTAACTGGTGCAGAACTGGGCAAATACTTCGGGAAGGAAACCACTCCGAGGGAAATGAAAGACCAGATTATCAATCTGTTGGATGACTGGAAGGGTCAGCAGAAGGAAGTGGCCAAGCCGGAGAAAAAGGCCACCCAGCAGGAAAAGTAACGCTTCTTCGGGTCAACTTGGCCCGAGGCAGTATGCGGGGCTCTGCCCCGCACCCCGAAGCTCAAAGGATATTAAATATTCCCCGTCGCCGGTTTTCGGGTAGCATATCCGGGAAAATCAGTCAAGGGCCAAAGCCGCCATGGGCGGTGCCAAAGGCACCCTTGACGGATTTCTCCCGGTTATGCTTTCAGGCGGCAAGCGACGGGGATATATATTCCTTTGA
>OHFQ01001109.1_pt1 | contig 11114 bp, 8 predicted proteins | sample 1567581 | NCBI WGS metagenome assembly OHFQ01 (sample SAMEA3879559, study PRJEB24766) | human gut metagenome | biome: human-associated habitat; feature: feces | place: USA | collected 1985/1987 | reverse complement strand
GTATAACATAACACACAACAATGAAAGCATAATTATAGCAGGAAAGGATGCTGCTGAAACGGTTGATATGACAGGAAAGCAGGTTCTTAATGCATATAGAATAGAAGATGGTGGAAAGGTATATTACAATACTTACAATCTTTTAAAGGGCAATGATAACTGGGATCCACTTGGTGTTAAGGATATAGCAGTTAAGAATGGTGCAGACAGCATAGCTACACAGCTTAATATAGAAAGCGAAGGTAAGGTAGAAGCTATAGAGTCAGGAACTGAAACAGCTAAGCTGACGGCAGGTGTTAAGTATTTCTATGGTGATACAGATAAGAATCAGAAGATTACCTACAGTGTGGCTGATGAATATAAGCCATATGTATCAATAGTTGATAATAAGGACGGAACATGCGTAGTTAATGGTACTAATAGCGAAGATGAAGCAAAGGAAGTAGTTATTGAAGCAAGTACGGAGAGTGGCTTAAAAGCAGCTATAGCCATAACAGTTAAACCAGCTAAGCTTGCAGCTCCATCATGGACAAAGCTTCCGGAGGTGGTTAACAATGGTGATGGCACACTTAAAGCAGATTATAAGCTGAATCTTGGTGACAGGGCAGATATGTCAGTTATTAACTGGTATAGATGCAGTGATGCAAGTGGAAGCAATCCTGTGTTAACAGCAGTGTCTACAATGAATAATCCTCAGTACACATATACACTTACAGCAGGTGATATAGGATATTATATCTGTGCTTCTGTTGCTCCAAAGAATATAAGAAGTGACTTGGGTGATGCGGTAAAAGTTGTATATTCAGAGGCTGTAAGTGCAAAGGAAATTACACAACAGATTTTTCAGACTTCCCTACTGTTAAACAGCCAGAGATAAAGGAAGGCTTCTGGACAGTGGATTCGTACAGACCAGCAGATACAGAGAGCTTTGGAAGCTGGAAGGGTGAAGATACAGAAACACCTTGGGTATATGGTGAAACTGGTAACGGTTCAGTTGGTGCCGGAATCTATCAGGGAACACAGGGAGCAAGACTTATGTATACACCAGTTGAAGGCAAATATGGTGATATGACTGTCAAGGTTGTGGCTGATCCTGCAAAGACGGCAGGTCAGGGCTTTGGTGGTGCAGGACAGTATATGGATGTATGCATTAAGTTTGATACTAAAACACTTACAGGATATGCATTAAGAATGATAAGAACAAGGGCATCTTCTAGTGCAGTTACATTTGTACTTGTTAAGTATGATAATGGCAATACAACATACATATCAGATGAAGTTATAGCAACATGCTTCCTTACAGGATGTGAGATAACCTTAAAGGCAGAGGGAAGCAAGCTTACAGCACATGTAGAAACACCTACAGCACAGCTTGCAGACCAGGCAGCAGCTGGCTATGTTCATGTGGTTGACTTAAATGCAGATATAGAGGCTAACACATATGGCGGAGCAGCTATACAGCATACAGGAACAACAGGAACTGGTGGATGGCAGAATACAACAATGCTTCATAATTTAGATATTACATGGGAAGGTGAGAACAACCAGAACCCTGAATATGTTGAAGGAAATCCATCAGATAACGAGAATCCGGCAGAGAAACCAGACGATTCAACAGGAACTTCAACAGGAGCAGATACAACAGTTAAGACAGGCGATATGAGCCATGCAGGAATGTATGCCGCATTAACTACAGCAAGCCTTTGTGCATTGCTTGGAATGGCAGCAGTATACATGAGAAGAAGAAAAGATATCTAATTTCATAAGAATTTTCTTTACAGGAGCACCCGCAATTATATTGCGGGTGTTTTTGCGCGGTGAATGTGTGACCGTATGTGATTGACATTTTGATTATTATGCTATAAAGTTTTATGGAACTAACCAGTATAAGATGGAGGATAAAACTTAAAAGCATGAAATATAATATCAGAAAATATATATTGGCAGGAATTACAGCAATTTTTGCAGCGACTGTTTTGACGGCATGTGGTGGCAGTAAGCCAGAGAAGGACGATACAGTCAAGAGTACACAGGAAATATTTGCAATGGATACATATATGTCGCTTACTGCATATGGCAGCAATTCAGAGGAAGCAGTAAGTAAAGCAGTTCAGGAGATTAACCGGCTTGATGCAATGTTTTCGGTAGGAAATGAGGACAGTGATGTTACTAAGATAAATGAAAATGGAAGCGGTGAAGTATCGGAAGAAACCGCATTTATAATGAACAGGGCAATGCAGGTATCTAAAGAAACTAAAGGTGCTTTCGATATTACGATATACCCGGTTATGGAGCTGTGGGGATTTACCACCAAGAATTATAGAGTGCCTGAAAGCAGCGAGATTGCAGAGGTACTTAAGCATGTTTCTTATACAAATGTGGAGGTTAACGGGCAGCAGGTGACATTGTCAGATGGTGCAAGCATTGACCTTGGTGGAATTGCCAAAGGTTATACTTCCTCAAGGGTGATTCAGATTATGAAGGACTGCGGCATAGAGCACGCAATCATTAATCTTGGAGGCAATGTGCAGGTGCTTGGAACTAAAACTGATGGTTCGGACTGGAGAGTTGCCATACAGAATCCTGACAGTGAAAGCAGTTATCTTGGCGTATTAAGCACTGCTGATAAGGCAGTTATAACATCAGGTGGATATGAGAGATATTTTGAGCAGGACGGACAGGTATACCATCATATTATAGACCCGCAGACAGGTTATCCATCAGAGAGCGACCTGACTTCGGTTACAATTGTATGCTCTGACGGAACAACAGCAGATGCATTATCAACTGCGCTTTTTGTAATGGGGCTTGATGGTGCGAAAGAGCTGTATAGAAGTGGCTCGCTTGATTTTGAGATGATACTTTTCGATGGAAGCAAAGTATATATGTCAGAGGGAATAGCTGACAGTTTTTCAACAAATATGAACACGGAAATAATTTCCATACAACCTTAATGAGAATTATTATTAACAGTCTGTATTGACAAATGCAGGGGCTAAAATATATTCTATAGAACAGTTAGGAAAAACTAATTAAAGATAGAAGAAATTACTTTTGTTTATGAAAACTAACCTTGGATATAAAGACTAGAAGGAGCAGACATGTTATTAATAATATCACTTATAATCGTATCTTTATTCATATATTTTCTTAAAGATTCACTTAAAAAACACGCAGGTATCTACTATATAGGGGCAGCAGTAATCTCTATTGCAGTATTCCTGATTGGATTTCTGCCAATGCCTTTATTTGTAAAGAATAATATATTGGGGATATTTGCAAAGGGTTCTCTTGGAACGGCAATGTTCGTTGCAGTAATGTATGCAGGTGCACTTCCTAAGGGTAGCAAGCTGATTGCACCGCTTATGAAGATAAGAGGTGAATTGTCAATTACAGCGGCAATACTTGTCCTGTGTCATAATTTCACATATGGAATAACATATTTTAAAATGCTTTTTATTAAGCCGGAGGCATTATCAGCAACACAGCTTACAGCAGCAATAATAAGCCTTGTGCTTATCATAATAATGATTGTGCTTACAGTAACTTCATTTCAGGCTGTAAGAAAGAAGATGCAGGCTAAGAAGTGGAAGCAGCTGCAGCGCACGGCATATGTGTTCTATGGACTTATGTATGTTCACATTATGCTCATTAACATACCTTATGCGAGACTTGGACTTGGCATGTATGTTGCAAATGTAGTTATCTACAGCATAGTTTTCTTAGGCTATGCAGCTATGAGAATAGCAAAGGCTGTATCAGTAAAGGCAGCAAGAGCTGGAAAGACATACGGTAAGAAACCAGAGACGGTTCTGTATGGTCTTGCATTGGTTTTATGTGTAGTTATGACATTTTTATGCTTTGCAGGAAGAAAGACAACTGCTATGGCTTCTGGCGGGGACGAGGAATGGGAAGAATTCTTTAATGAAGAGACAGTTGCAGCGTTGGTTAAAGAGGCAGAGAGCAGCCTGGCAGATGACGCTGCTTTAACAGCCGAAGGAACGACAGAGGCTGGACAGACTGATAATCAGTCAGATACACAGACCGACAATTCGAGTTTGGATAATTCAGCTGCAGGTAATTCAGGTTTGGATAATGCTTCTGGTAATACATCTGGCAATGATTCAGGGAGCGGTAATCAGGCAGCACAGCCAGGAAATTTATCAGATGGCAGTAGTGATTCACAGGGAGGTAATACTGCCAGTGATACACCGGCTAATACAAAATTTAAAGCAGATGGAACTTATACAGGTTCCGCTGTGTGTGAGACTTATAACTACAATGTAACGGTTACAATAGTCATATCGGGAGATACGATTACATCGGTTACTGCTGAATCAGAAGCGAGTGCGCAGGATGTGCAGTATTTTAATATGGCAAATGCAAAGGTTCCTGCACAGCTTCTTGCAAATCAGAGTACATCAGGTGTTGATGCAGTATCTGGTGCAACCAAATCAAGCAATGCCATCAAGAAGGCATTTTACTATGCTTATAAATCGGCTAAGAAGTAGGCAGATTTGTAATAAAAAAATTATAAGGAGGCAAAATTCCTCTCCTCACCAATGGGTTCGGATTTTGCTTCGCAAAACAAGGAGGAATTATGAGAAAGAACATTTTTACTAAGATTGCTGCTGTTGCAGCCGCTACTGTTCTTGCAGTTACAGCACTTCCAGCTCTTGTGTCTGATACACATGCAGCAGATGATGAGTATTCATATGTATATGCTGGACTTACATGGCAGGAATACTGGGCTAACGAGGGCGTATATAACGCAGGAGATGTAACAACATCTAATGAGAAGGATACACATGGTGAGTATGATAAGGGCGCTTTTGATACAGTAACAAGAGCTACAACCAATCATGGTCTTCACAGAGGAAGCTACCAGTGCATGGCAACAATTGATACAGAAGATGGTAAGAAGTATGAGCTTGCCGGCTGGAGCAGCGATGGAAAGCAGATGATACTTACAGATGGTACACAGCTTTCATACAACAGAGGCACAATTACTAATGCTGATGGTACAACAACAAAGTTAGTATCATATGAAGTAACTGGTATTAAGTATGTTCCGGTTAAGGTTAAGACATCTGATCTTGCTGATTTTGAGCAGCATTACAGAGTTGTCAAGAATGGTGAGAAGTTATACGGTGGATTCGGTGAGAACAAGCTTAGCTCATATGAGTATACAGCAGCAGTTAATGCAGATACTAACGGACTTAAGACAGCAGTTAAGAATGCAGATGGAACATATTCATTCTCTGCAAGACAGACTGGAAGTGGAAAGTCATTTGCAGAGCAGGATATAAGTGTGGCTGCTAACATTACATCTACAGTAAAAGATGCTACAGGTTCATACGGTGAATTCTTAAGAGTTGATATTAATGGTGATGGTTATGGCGCATTAGGTGCTATGATGCAGACTGTTAAGTGGACATACTATGGAAATGATGCAACAAGAACAAATGTAGTTGCTACATATGGTACTAAATTCGCAGCAGACAACTGGATGCACAAATCAATGGGAATCCAGCTTGGACTTACAGATTCAGCACGCTGCCAGTTACCAGCAGGTTATGATGGAACAGGTTACTGGTCACTTACTGTATATGCATTAGGATATACTGATACTACAATTGATTTTGAAGCGACTGATGCTAATATCGTTAAGATTAAAGCACCTGTAAGTGATACATCTAAGCTTTCAGCAGCTATTGCAGCAGCAGATGCACTTAACGAAGCTGATTACACAGCCGAGTCTTGGGCAGCTATGAAGCTTGAGTATGAGGAAGCAGTCGATGCACTTGCAGTTGCAGAATATCAGGCAGATGTTGATGAGGCAACAGAGCATCTTACAGCAGCAATCAATGCATTAGTAAAGGTTGATGCAGGTACACCTTCTGGTTCAGAAGAGTCTGGCAACACAACTGATGCAGGTACATCAGATACATCTGTATCAGATGTTAAGACTGGTGATGCAGACAACATGATGGCTTACATCGTAGCAGCAGTACTTGCTTTAACAGCAGGCGCAGCAGTAACAGGCAGACGTAAGATTAAGAATGTAAGATAACTGATACGCTAAAATCTAATAAAACTATAAACAAGCCAAAGAACCGGGTCGGAGAGAATCCTTTGAGGGATTTTCTTGCGATCCGGTTCTTTATTACCTGTTAATCTTAATATCACCCATATTAACATCAGCATTTATACTTTTACCGCTGCCAGCATTATTAGTATAGCTGTGAGAATAAGTAGAATCATTAACCTTGATGTCACCTAAGTCTACAGAGAGATTAGCACTGTATTTATCAATATCCATACCGCTTATTTTCAGAGAACCCATATCGACAGAAAGGTTAAGGACATCACTGTCACAGTTTGTAAGCTTAATATCGCCCATATTGTTATCAGCAGTTAAATTCTTAACGGCAGAATCAACGATCTTAAGAGAACCCATATCAACAGAGAAATCAGCAGAAGAAGCATGTATATTGTTAACATCCATATCACCCATATTAAGGTCAGCCTGAATAGAATTAAGACTGATATTGTCAGGAATAGTAATTGTAAGTGTGCAGTCTGAGTTTTTGATATTAGTCATAAGATGTACTTTTACATGTTGTTCAATATTTAATGAAGTTCCAGAAACAGATACAGCAGGCTTAAACTTTTCAGCACCTGTATAGATAACTTCAAGCTTGTTGCCTTTCTTAATCTCAACACTGCCAAGATTCATATCAACAGATATGTCTGACACATTATCATAAATAGAAGAATTTTCAATATATTTGCCACTGGATGCCATAGTCATGCGTGTAAAAGGAGAAATGTTAAATACATTACCAAGAACGCCAATAATTATGCATATAAGTGTAATAAAATATATAATTGACAGATAAATTCGTTTCTTCATAATTACACCTCCCTGGAATCGTCTTTAAGTATACTCTTAAATATAGCATGTATTACAGCCGCAACAGGCCATATAACCCATGTTAAAGCCCATGCAAATGTGATGAAACTGGCTGACAGATATATACATGTAACGGTAGGCCAGAAAACAGACATAATAGTTGTTGCAGTATTGTTAATATATCTTACTTCTTTATTCTCCTTCTTAACATAGCTGCCGGCTACATTGTCACCATTAAGAGCAAGTAAAGTCTTACATGAAGTCTCAGCCATTGAACCGAAAACAATAAGGAATACGCCGACACTTACTATACAAATCATTGCTGCGCCGCCGATATCGTCAAGTCCCTGTATTGGGATTGCGTCAAAAACGGCAGCAGGGACAAAGCTTATGATACACATAATAATTCCCAGAGTGCGGCACACAATAGAAATGTTGCGAAGCTGTTCCTTCTTATCCTGCACATATCCGACAGTGGCATAATCGATGATACATTCGTGTTTCTTAATATAGTCGTATTTATTCATTAAAGAATTGGTTATTATAAATATGCCAACACCGCAGGCAACTATAATAAACAGAGCAACAGTGCCCATTGTCTGGAGAAAATTATTATGAAATGCACTGCAGGCTGCCGCTGGAACTACTGAGAAAATACATAAGAAAACCCCTAATGCAGTCAGAAATGCATGTCGGCTGCCGGCACTTACAAAGCTTCTGGCTTCATCCTGTGTTAAAGTGCGTCTGTTATCAACAGGAGCAGAAGACTGTCTGTTAAGTCCGAGAGTTTCTGCGAGTTCGTCAAGATTGCCGAATTCTGAGATAACAGTGCCTACAGCCTCATTCTCGCTTTTACCTTCACTGATAAGTTCATTATATTTGTCCTCCATCATGCCCCACAATTCGTCTTTAGCCTTTAAAACTTCAGTAGTTGCGGGGAGATTGGCAAACATAGTTTCAAGATAACTTTTAATAGTATCCATACATTAATTCTCCTTCACAATAAATTTTTCAATAACTTCTTTAGTGAGAGCCCACTCTTCACATTTTGACCGATAATACAGCCGTCCTTCATCAGTAATCTGATAATAGGTGCGCTTTTTTCCGCCATTCTCGCCTACACCGGGGAAAGAAGTGATATATCCGTTTTTTTCCATACGTGTAAATGCGGAGTAAAGAGTAGTTTCTTTAACAATATATTTCTCATTGGTCATGGCCTTAATCTGCTTAGAAATCTCATAACCATAAGATGGCTTATCAAGCAGAAGATACAGGATAATTGTATCGTTGTAGCCTCGTATAATGTCGCTGCTGATGCCAGCCATGCATACTCCTCCCTTCGAATTAATTGAAGGTGATGATTCACCTGATAATAAATATTAAATAAATGATAATTACTACGACAGGCGATACTACGACAGCCGTAGTACATCTGTCGTAGTATATATAACATGATATGCATAATATGTCAACAGGAGAATATAAAAATCCCTCAAAAGCAGGTAAACAGTGCTTTTGAGGGATATATTAAATATGTGGATTATTTGAAATATACTTTAGCTGCAGTAGCAGCCATGATATTTTCCTTGTCAGGTGTTGATATTTCATTGCTTAAGACAATGTAATCAATAAGGTGTCTGTAGCTGTCCTTGCACAGATTCATAGGCAGGTCGCTTCCCCACATAAGTCGGTCGCTTCCGACAAGTTCGATGGCGCGTTTAATATAATGGATTGCGTCAGGATAAGGGTATATGGCGTCTTTACCCTGATTAGAAGGAAGGCTTGCAAGGTCGAATACAACATTGTCAAGCGTGAGTGCCTCCATTCCTTTAAGCCAGACATTTTCCTGAACAAGACCTCTTGGGGCAAGCAGATGGCACACAACAAACTGCGTGTCAGGGTGTCTCTTAATTGCGCAGGCGAGGGCTTCTGGCTGCCAGCACTCGGCAGGGTAGCGGCCGATATCGAACACAACAGTATTCTGATGCATTTCAGCATATGACAGCATTTCCTCAATAACATCACCATCAAGGGGAATAGTATGATGATAACTCATAAGACCGCTTCCGGTACTTACCTCGAATTTTACAATCTTAATTCCGAGGTCTTCAAACAAATGCTTTCTTATAGAATCAACATTTCTGCAGAATGGGTCGTAAGTAGCTGCTGCAGCAAGACGGTCAGGATATTTCTTTGCAGCCTCATAAGTGTAGAGATTCTGCGGTCCTAAGAAATTGCCCTGAAGCATAACAGCCTTGGAAACACCAGCCTCGTCCATAACCTTAAGAACCGCTTCCGGAGTTACATCATATTCACCGAGACACTCTGGTATCATCTGGAATATAGTTCCATCAGCGTAGCTTGCGTAACCTCCGCCTATGGCCTGCATTTCTCCGCTGTTTCCAAATCCATTGATGCAGCGGCATATATGAATGTGTGAGTCAATTATGTTCATAGTTAAGCCTCCTTGTTGCTAGATGTAGAAAGAATATTGAGATTATGTCCATACAGAAATTCATTAATAATTCCAATGTCATATTCACATTTGTTAATCATAATTATAATTGCAGCATCGCGGCTGACCTTGGAATACAAAGGGCTTAAGCCTGCAGTTTTTAACGCACGGTTGGTATCAGTAAGGTTCATATGGCATGCGATGCAGAGTGCAATTACTCTGTCACGGCTTGGATTGGTACGATTGCCATTAAGTATTCCGTATGCATAATTAGCTGGAATATCACTTTGTCGTATAACATCACTTAATTGAAGTCCGTAGCTTCCTATATACCTGTTAAAGAATTCGCTGACAGATATCTGTGAGTCAGTATCCTCTTCATTACGGTATCTGTTAAAATGTTCAGGCTCAACTGAACTTAAGATTTTATCAAGTTCATAAGTCGGTTTTTCGTTCATTATTAATTCCGCCTTTCACAATAGAGTACACATTTTCTATTGATATAGTGTATAATAATAAACACTAAATTACAATAAGGATAAAAATATGACTTTAGAAGAAGAGAGCAGGCTGTCATTTTACAGGGAACTGACAGTACTTGATGAAAAAAAGAATATAGTGCTTGTGCAGGATATAAGAAACAGTGAGCTTTGCGTTAAAAAGACACTTGATATATATTCGCATGATGTATATGAGCAGCTTGCCTCTGTAAGAATTGAGGGTGTTCCTGCGGTAAAGGAATGTGTTGCTGATGATGGAAAGCTTATAGTAGTTGAGGAGTATGTGCAAGGCAGGAGCCTTAAGCAGGTATTAGATGAGCAGGGATTATTAAACGCGGAACAGGCTTATGAAATAGCAGTCCAGCTTGCGGACGTTCTTGTGAGACTGCATCAGTTAGAGCCGGCAATTGTCCACAGAGACATTAAACCATCTAATATAATTATTGAAAAAAACGGACATGTGAATCTTATAGATTTTAATGCGGCAAGACATGTTAATGCAGATAAGAATGAAGATACCAGAATGCTGGGAACAGTGTATTTTGCTGCACCAGAGCAGTTTGGATTCGGGCAGACTGATGAGCGTACTGATATATATGGTCTTGGAGCAACAATTAATTATATTATGACAGGTGACAAGCCGGGAGCAGGAATTGCAGAGTGCAGATTTTCAGATATTCTTAAGAAATGCCTTATGGTAGATGCCAAAGACAGATATCAGTCAGCAGCAGAGCTTCGCGGCGTGCTGGATATGCTAAATTATAATGCGCATACACAGGATAATGGGAAAGACAGGACAGCGTTTGGTGGGGATAATGTGGCTTTGATTGTGAGAGTGTGCGAGAATATTAAGTTCGTATTTGTTAATTGGTATAGAAAATCTCAGATAAGTAAAGGTGATGTTAATAGTTCGTGGAGAAAGTATCTTTTACCAGGTTTCAGAAGTCTTAATATTATTAGTTGCATAGCCGCACTAATATGGTACGCAGTAATAGTTATGCTGACATTTGGACTCACGGTTTCAGATAGCAAAACAGGAACACCTGAGGCAGGTGGTAAACTTATTATATATAAGATAGCAGCTTTTATTATTATGTTAGTACAGACTCTTTGGTTTGGTAATTATCTTGATGTCAGACGAAAACTTCCGGGAATGAAAAAGGTAAACGCAATTAGTACTATTTTGACATTTGTGTATGCATTTGTAATTTTATTTTTGTTAGTAATGTTTTTAATAATAATT
>OHFQ01001104.1_pt1 | contig 11130 bp, 4 predicted proteins | sample 1567581 | NCBI WGS metagenome assembly OHFQ01 (sample SAMEA3879559, study PRJEB24766) | human gut metagenome | biome: human-associated habitat; feature: feces | place: USA | collected 1985/1987 | reverse complement strand
AGCCCTTGGCGGTAGGGCGTGTTATGACCCCGGTGCTTGCCATGACGGTGGTTCGGGAAGCTGCCATTGCCGCCTTCACGCCAGAGAAATTCTACACGGTTGCCCTGACCCTTGCAGACGGCGGCACTGCATCCAGCAAACGATTTGCACAGAAAGTGGATGCTGAACTGCTGCTTTCCAAATGCCGAAAGGAGGGACGTGTCACAGTGCAGAAGATGGAACGCAAGGAAAAGTCCGAAAGCCCACCGCAGCTCTATGACCTTACTGCATTGCAGCGGGATGCAAACCGTCTGCTGGGATTTACGGCACAGCAGACCTTGGATTATGCCCAAAGCCTTTACGAAAAACGGCTCATCACCTACCCCCGCACGGACAGCCGTTTTTTGACGGAGGATATGGCGGCATCCCTTCTGGGATTGGTGACAGATACGGGCAGAGCGTTTGCTGTGGAAGAACCGTTTCCCATCCATGTACAGCAGGTCATCAATGGCAGCAAAGTCACCGACCACCATGCGCTGCTGCCCACGAAAAGCATGGCAAAAGCAGACCTTGCCGCACTCCCTGCCGGGGAGCGGAATGTCCTTCGGCTGATTGCCGCACGGCTGCTCTGCGCCGTAGGCGAACCGCACCGCTATGCAGAAACCACACTCACCACCATCTGCGCCGAAGAGGAGTTCTCCGCAAAAGGCAAGGTGGTGCTGTCCGAGGGATGGAAAGCTGCGGAGCGAAAAATGCTGGGCGAACTGCTGGGCAAGCAGAAAGAATCGGCTGCTCTGCCCGATGTGCAGGAGCAGAGCCAGTGCAGCGTTGCCGGTGCAGAACTGAAAGAGGGTCAAACGTCCCCGCCGAAATCCTACACGGAAGATACTCTCCTGTCAGCTATGCAGGCAGCGGGTGCAGACAGTATGCCGGCAGGCGTGGAACGTCAGGGCATCGGCACTCCGGCAACCCGTGCCGCTACCATCGAAAAGCTGGTGCAGAAGGGCTTTCTGGAGCGCAAGGGCACCAAGAAAGCCAAGGTGCTGCTGCCCACCGCCAAGGGCAAGGCGTTGATTACTGTGATGCCCGAAGAGATCCAGTCCGCTGACATGACCGCCGACTGGGAAACAAAACTGTTGTGCGTGGAGCGCGGCGAGATGGAGTCGGAAACATTTATGACTGAAATCAAAGATATGATCTCCTCGTTGGTGAACACCACCGAGGCCATGAAAGGAGCAAATGCGCTTATGAAAAATAAAGTGATTGGTGTCTGTCCGAACTGTGGCAAATCTGTTGTGGAACGTGAAAAGGGCTGGTTTTGTGAATCCAATCCCTGCCGTTTCGTGCTGTGGAAAGACAATGCTTTCTTCAAGAGGTTGGGTAAACGGCTGGATGCTCATGTGGCCGACAAGCTGCTGCGGGATGGCCGCGTCCGTCTGAAGGACTGCAAGAGTGCCAAGGGCAAGGTATACAACGCCACTGTCCTGCTGTCTACCGAAGCCGATGGTCGCAGCAAGTTTTCGCTGGAATTTGAGGGTGGCCGCTGATGAGGGTACAGGATGAAGCCGTTTATCTGCTGAACAACGAAAAATACCTGCATCTGCGGGAAAATACTTCCGGCGTTGGCTACGCCACCTATGACAAGCTGACCCTGCTGCCGTTGGAAAAGGGACAGATTCCCTTTGAGCATCTGCCGCCCGATGGCAGAAATGCTATTCCTGCCGCCCGGAACTGGTTCCTTTTTGAACTATCCGATGATCCTCGCAGGGCTATCCAGCTTGAAAGTGTGAGAATCCTCGACAACATCCCGGATTCCGGCATTCGCAAGCGGCGTATCTGGGAAGATCCGTCCATTACTATGAATGATGTGCGGCTCATCGACAGCAACTACAAGGACTTATACCGTGTTCCCAATGGCAGTGTGATTCAGGTGTACTACCCGGATGGCCGAAGTTTCACAACACGGCTGGAACATTGGGACGAGTATCATTTTGATGTTGGTGGACTGGGCGATATGTTCCACATCTGCCAGTTTGCCGAGGTCATGGAGCGCAATGGAGCCAGCTATTACCCGGAAATCCAGACACAGGATGAAACAGGTGCATGGGAACTAGGCGGAAAAGGCTATATTGCCATCCAGTCCTGTGACGATGGCTGGGATTACACCCTCTATCACAGCGATTACTCTGCGATGGACAGCGGCCAAATCGACGCGCCGGAGCTGACGATTCAGGAAGTCCGGGAAGAAATTCTGGAAGCACATCACATGGAAAAAGGTCGGCGGCTGATACAGGACTACGATTTTATCATGGACAGAGCCGCCGAAGCCGAAGAACTGGGACTAAACAGCCGCCCTTCCACGCTGGAAAAGCTGGCTTCACTGGCTGGCGCAAAAGAAAAATGCGATGCCCCGGAGTGCAGCCCCGTTGGGTGCCGGAAAGTGAGGGATGCTCATGAACTTTAATGGCGAAGAATTGACGCTGATGATGCTCTACAATTCCGGCTCCCGGCCGGGTTTGATGCAGGAGCTGCGGCTGATGCAGTGTTACCTGATGCCTGATGAAACTGCCCTGAGAGAACTGTCCGAACAGGTCATTGAAAAGCTGAAACTTATGACCGATGCCGAGTTTGCCGAGCTGGAATTTCCGCTCGACTGAATTTTTATGGCCAATAAGTAGTATGAATATCTTTTCTTCCCTCAAATATGTGATATACTAGTAGCATCACATATAGTAAATGAAGGAGGAAGGTTTTAGATGGATTTAGTTAAAGTCCAACAAATACACAATCAGTATCGTATCTTTCGACAAGATATGTATAATGAGTGGGAAGAGTATGCTTACTTGAATCATTGCATAAGAAAGCCGACTAAAGAACCTTTTGAGTTTAATAGCCTATTAAGTGACAGTGTATTGCATAAAACTATTGTTGATGCTGGCGGAATGCAAACTAGGTTTTTGAACGGTGGCAATTCAAGAAGTCATTTCATCAATTCTGTTGGGCGATTTGAAGTATATATTTCCTCTTTAGCTAAGGTTGTGTTTATAGACTATCCTCAAAAGATGAAGGGATCTGATTCTGAAACCGAAACCTCTAAGGCATTCCAATTGATTTTAAGTTGTAGCACGCGTGACGAAATGATTGACACGCTTGCTGAAGAAAAGGTCCGAAGTATTTTCTATGGAAATCCTGCTGATGTGTTTTTGAAAGATAAGTGCAAATTAGAGTTGGGAACACTTTTTTCTTCCAAATACCGTTTAGCCATTTCTCTATATAGTGAGATTTTAGGAAGACGAAATGCCATAATCCATAATTCCGGTAGAGTTGACAAGAAATATATAAGAGAAAATCCTCAAAGTACTCTTTTGGAAGGCAAAAAGATTATTATTTCTGAAAATTATCTACGCGGAACTATTGGCTTATTGGTTGGAATCGCTGCTGAAACCACAAGTAACGTTGTGGAGAATATTTATAAAGGAAATGTTCAAGGAATATTAGGCCGCGCCACAAATTCGTTTGAGAATTGCTATGAAATCGACTGGTATAAGAGATTGTTGCAAAATTCCGACTAAATCCTTTTAATTTTACTAATTTATTGGAAATCACGATACATCCGAACGCTATTTTCCTGAGAGCGGCCTTTACAAAGGTCGCTCTTTTTATATCCTAAAATCGAAAGGAGGAACGCAATGCCAAATAAAACGCAAGAATACTTGAACCTTGCACAGCAAACGGCAAAGGAACTGACCCGGTATTGGGAAAACTGGACGGACTACCTGACCACAGCATCCCGGCTGTACAAGTACAACTTTGCCGACCAGCTTATGATTTACGCCCAGCGGCCTGATGCCACCGCCTGCGCCAGTTTCGACCTCTGGAATGACCGCATGAACCGCTATGTCCGGCGTGGCTCCAAGGGCATCGCTCTGTTAGACCAGTCCAGCAGTGTTCCGCGTCTGCACTACGTTTTCGATGTGAGCGACACTGGAGTACGGCGTAATTCGCGTGATCCAGAAGTATGGCAGCTCGGTCCCGATCTGGTTCAGCCTGTTTCGGAAATGCTTGCCAGAGAGTACGGTGTTAGGCATGAACGAATCACCCAGCAAATCGCGGACATCTGCGGTAAGCTGGTGGATTCCTACTGGGATAACAGCTGCGGTGACATCCTCGACATCGTTGACGGTTCTCTCCTGATGGATTATGATGAAGCCGGACAGGAGTTCCAGTTCAAGAGTGCCGCCGCAATCAGCATCACCTATGCTGTCCTTGAACGCTGCGGTTTTGAGCCGGAAGGACATTTTGACCGGGACGATTTTCAGGCCATCTTCTCCTTTTCCACTCCTGCCGCTGTGTACGCACTGGGTACGGCAGTCAGTGATTGCAGCCGTGAACTGCTGCGCAGCATCGAAAGAACCGTAAAGACGACCATTCGCCGCCGAAATGCAGAAAGGAGCCAATATGAATACGAACAGCAGGAACGTGACCTACTCGACCATCGGGGATTATCAGCTCCCGAACCTGACCCTGCCCCGGCAGGAGAAAACACTGGGCAAGTACGGGCGACTGCGCCGGACTTACCTGATGAAGCATCGCCCGGTGCTGTACAACTCGATGCTTCTGTCGGGAACTCTGCATCCGCACCTGTTGGAGGTGGAGCAAACCGCAGAGAGCCGGATGCGGCAGACCATGCAGGAGTTGCTGAAACAGAACCCGGCTCCGAACAAGGAGCAGTATCAGATGGAGTGGGTGCAGCACATGAACAGCCTGAAAGCACAGGCCGAGGAACTGGTGATGAACGAGCTGATTTACAGCTAAGTTTCTTCGATGCCCACATTCCCACCGAAGCCGAACAAATTGAATCCATCGACCAAGCGGAGAACGAGAAATCGTCCTCCGCTTTTTCTTTGCCACAGGCTGAGATCGAAAACGCGCTGCGGAGAGGTTCTAACTTTGAAAACAGCAAACTTCGGATCTGGAAAATTTATCAGTTGCAGCCTGACCGAAGCCTTCGGGCAAAAGCACTTGCGAAAGAATATGCACCGCATGGCCCCGGCGGTTCCTCGCACACCTATCTGGACGGAAGCAGTGGTTGGCTCGACCATGATAGCAAGGGTCTGACGTTTGAACACTATCCAGACCATCAGAAAGTGCTTCTCCGCTGGAATCAGGTCGAAAAGTATATCGACCTGATGATTCAGTCTGACCGCTATCTGTCAGACAAAGAGAAACGAACCATCGAGTTTCCTCTTGAACTGAACGCTGCCAGTGCTGCCGAATACACGGCATTAAAGGAACAGTACCCGGACACTCTCGTTGGATTTGAAGCTGGCGGAAATTTTATGTTCTATGGAGAAGATGCCGCCAAGGTCGCAAAAATCATCAACAGTGCTTTGTTCACGAGAGAAACCGCACTGGGCGAAGTTCAGGTCACAGGCTTTTCTCCTCGCTTATGGGCAAGAAAGTCAAAAGAATTATGGTCTGCTGGCAATGATGTTTACCTTGCCGGGTTAAACGAAGATGGCACTCACCATCAGACCAAGTATCTGCGCAAAGAGGACTATCTGCCCATCGACTCCGTTATCAATATGGATGGCCGGAAATTTCGGATTGATGGCGTGGACTTTGATAAGGACAAGGTTTCCTTGCAGGATATGGCACTGGCCGATATGCGGATGCCGATTTTCCGAGAAGAACCTCTGGCTGTTGTCCGGGAATTGTACGAACAGCAGGACGAAGCCCTTGATGCTGCTCCCGAAAAGGCAGTTGATTACAAGGTTGGCGATTCCGTTGTTGTAGATCTGCCCACACGAACCATCGAAGGCACTATCGGCTATGTAGGCGAAACCGATGTGCGCATCGACACCAGCGCGCAGGGCTATTCATGGAGCAATGAGGTTCTGAACAGGCAGCAGTTCGAGGATGGTCTGCGGCAGGATGAGCCGGAACTCTCCGATGAAGAACTGGACAAGCTGCCCATTTCCGTGGAAGTCAACGGCGAGTGGCAGACTTTCCCGGATGCCGCTGCCGCAGACGAAGCTCTGAACGCCGAACCTGTGCCGGAAGCTGCCGGAAACTTCCACATCACGAACGATCATTTGGGCGAGGGCGGTGCAAAACAGAAATACGCCCGGAATATTGCCGCCATCCGCACCCTGTTCCAGTTGGAGCAGGAACACCGTGGAGCCACCGCCGAGGAGCAGGAAATGCTTTCGCAGTATGTTGGATGGGGTGGTCTGCCGGATGCCTTTGACCCTGACAAGGACAACTGGGCAAAAGAGTATACCGAACTGAAAGGACTGCTCTCCGAAGATGAATATGCTGCTGCCCGTAGTTCTGTTCTGAATGCCCACTACACCAGCCCAACCGTTATCCGCGCTATCTATGATGCAGTCGAAAAAATGGGCTTCCGCAGCGGCAACATTCTGGAGCCGAGCATGGGCGTGGGCAACTTCTTTGGTATGCTGCCGGACACCATGCAGGACAGCCGCTTATACGGCGTGGAACTGGATAGCATCACAGGCCGCATTGCACAAAAGCTCTACCCGGAAGCCAGCATTAAAGTTGCTGGATTTGAAACCACTGACCGCCGCGATTTCTATGACCTTGCCGTGGGTAATGTTCCCTTTGGCCAATACCGGGCAAACGACAAGGCGTACAACAAACTTGGCTTCAGCATCCACAACTATTTCTTCGCCAAGGCTATCGACCAAGTACGTCCGGGCGGCATAGTGGCCTTTGTCACCAGCCGCTACACACTGGACAGCAAGGATTCTTCTGCCCGCAAACACATTGCTGAACGTGCTAATCTGCTGGGTGCTATCCGGCTGCCGAACAGTGCGTTCAAGGCCAACGCCGGAACGGAAGTCGTCAGCGATATTATTTTCCTCCAAAAACGTGACCGCCCTATCGACCATGAGCCGGACTGGGTGCAGCTTGGCAAAACGGAAGATGGCTTTGCCATCAACCAGTATTTCGTAGACCACCCGGAGATGGTGCTGGGTGAGCTGACTTCTGAAAGCACTCAGTATGGCCGTGAGGAATGCACCGTGCACCCCATCGAGGGCGCAGTGCTGGCAGACCAGCTTGCCGAAGCGGTACAGCATATTGAGGGGCAGTACACCGAAGTCGAGGTGGAAATACCAGATATTGCGGATGCAGAAAATGAGCGACACATTCTCCCTGCTGACCCGGATGTGAAGAACTTCTCCTACACCGTGGTTGACGGTGAAGTGTATTACCGCGAAAATTCTGTTATGACACAGGTGGAGCTTTCCGACACCGCCAAAGGCCGTGTGACCGGGATGGTGGAGCTGCGGCAAATCGTCAATGAGTTGATTGACCAGCAGCTAAACGACTACCCGGATGCCGACATTCAGGCTACGCAGGAAAAGCTGAATGCCGCCTACGATGCCTTTTCTGCAAAATACGGCTTGCTGAATGACCGCAAAAACGGCAGATTATTTGAGCAGGATTCTTCTTACTATCTGCTGTGTTCTCTGGAAAATCTGGACGATCAGGGGCAGCTCAAAAGCAAGGCGGCGATGTTCACCAAACGCACCATTCGCCCGGAACGTACTGTCACCAGCGTGGACACTCCCACGGAAGCACTTGCAATTTCCATCGGAGAGCGTGGCCGGGTGGATTTGCCCTATATGGCAGAGCTGCTCGTCACTCCCGGCGACTATGAGCGAATCACCAGCGAACTATCCGGCGTAATTTTCAAAGACCCCGGCACAGACCCTACTGACCCAGAAGCGGGCTGGCAAATGGCGGATGAATACTTGTCCGGCAATGTCCGGGCAAAACTGCGCATGGCACAGCTTGCTGCTGAAACCAACCCGGAGTTTGCAGTCAACGTCACCGCATTGGAAAAGGCGCAGCCGAAAGACCTTGAAGCGTCTGAAATTGATGTGCGGCTGGGTGCAACATGGCTTGCGCCGGAGATCATCCAAAAGTTTATGGCAGAAACTTTCCAGATTCCCTACTATCTGCGTCATGCAGTTAAAGTGAGATATTCTCCCTATACCGCAGAATGGCGCATTGAGGGCAAGTCGGCTATGGGCAGAGGCGACATTACCTCCACCGAAACCTATGGCACATCCCGCGCCAATGCCTACAAGATTCTGGAAGATACGCTCAACTTGAAAGATGTGCGCATCTATGATGCCATTGAAGATGAAGAAGGCAGACCGAAGCGCGTCCTGAACAAAACGGACACCATGCTGGCGCAGCAGAAACAGCAGGTAATCAAAGATGCTTTCGCCAACTGGATCTGGCAAGACCCCCAGCGGCGCATTGCACTGGTGAAGCAGTACAACGAACTGTTCAACAGCAACAGACCGCGCGAATACGATGGTTCCCACATCCACTTTGTCGGTATGAACCCGGAAATTTCGCTCCGGGAACACCAGCGTAACGCCATCGCTCATGTGCTTTATGGCGGTAATACGTTGCTTGCACACGAAGTGGGAGCCGGAAAGACGTTTGAGATGGCAGCATCCGCAATGGAAGCCAAACGGCTGGGGCTGTGTCAGAAAAGTCTTTTTGTGGTGCCAAATCATCTGACGGAGCAATGGGCGGCAGAGTTTTTGCACCTATACCCCAATGCCAAGCTGCTGGTGGCTCGAAAAAAGGACTTTGAAACCGCCAACCGCAAAAAATTCTGTGCTAGAATTGCGACTGGGGACTACGATGCGGTCATCATCGGGCATAGCCAGTTTGAGCGCATCCCGTTGTCCTATGAGCGTCAAGAACGCATTATTCAGGAGCAGATTGATGAAACGCTTGCCGCCATCAACGAACTGAAAGCCACTGCTGGCGAAAATTTCAGCATCAAGCAGATGGAAAAGACACGCAAAACGCTGGAAACCAAGCTGGAGAAGCTACGCTCCGATGCGAGAAAGGATGATGTTATCACCTTTGAGCAGTTGGGCGTGGATAGGCTTTTTGTGGATGAGAGCCATTTTTACAAGAACCTTTTCCTCACGACAAAAATGCGCAATGTCGCTGGTTTGTCTACAAGTGAAGCGCAAAAATCGAGCGATATGTTCGGAAAGTGCCGCTACTTGGATGAGATCACAGGCGGGCGCGGCGTGGTGTTTGCTACGGGAACGCCCGTGAGCAACTCCATGTCGGAGCTGTACACGGTCATGCGCTATCTGCAATATGGCACACTCCAGCAAAAAGGGCTGACACACTTCGACTGCTGGGCATCTACTTTTGGTGAAACCACCACCGCCATTGAACTTGCCCCGGAGGGTACGGGCTATCGTGCGCGCACCCGATTTGCGAAGTTTTTCAACCTCCCGGAACTGATGTCGATGTTCAAAGAGGTTGCCGACATTAAAACCAGCGATCAGCTTCATCTGCCTGTGCCGGATGCAAAGTTTGAAACCGTGGTAGCGAAACCGTCCGAGATTCAGAAAGAAATGGTGCAGGAGCTGAGCAGACGCGCTGCGAAAATCCACTCCGGCGCGGTGGATGCGTCCGAGGACAATATGCTGTGTGTCACCAACGATGGCCGAAAGATTGGTCTGGATGTTCGCCTGATGAACCCCATCCTGCCGGACGACCCCAACAGCAAACTGAACACCTGTGTTCGGAACGTGCTGCAAATCTGGGCGGATGGCAAGGAGCAAAAGCTGACGCAGCTTCTGTTCTGCGACCTCTCGACACCAAAGAACGATGGCAACTTTAATGTCTACGATGATATTCGCAAGAAATTGGTCGCCGCCGGGGTGCCGGAAAGTGAAGTTGAGTTCATCCACAATGCCGACACCGAAGCAAAAAAGGCCGCATTGTTCTCCAAAGTGCGCTCCGGCGATGTGCGGATTCTGCTCGGCAGCACCGCAAAAATGGGAGCCGGAACGAACGTCCAACAGCGGCTTGCGGCGGTGCATCACTTGGATGTCGGCTGGAAGCCCAGCGACATGACCCAGCGCAACGGACGCATTATCCGGCAGGGCAATATGAATAAGGAAGTCAAGGTGTTCAACTACGTCACAGAGGGAACTTTTGACAGCTACTTGTTCCAAACTTTGGAGAATAAACAGCGATTCATCAGCCAAATCATGACTTCAAAATCCCTGGTACGCTCTTGCGATGATGTGGACGAACAGGCTTTGTCTTATGCAGAGATCAAGGCATTGTGTGCTGGAAATCCGCTCATCAAGGAAAAGATGGATTTGGATGTACAGGTGGCGAAACTGAAAGTGCTGAAAGCCGACCACCAAAGCCAGAAGTTCCGTCTGGAAGATAAGCTGCTCACAAAATTCCCGGCTGACATTCAGGAAACGAACGCCTATCTAGCTGGAGTGAAAGCGGATGCAGAAGTTGCCGCCGCCCATCCGCAGGAAAAGGAGGGCTTCTGCGGTATTATCATCAAGGGCGTGACCTACGATGAGAAAAAAACTGCTGGCGAACGCCTTCTCCTCGCTTGCTCCGAACTGCCCAACAGTGAGGAAAAAGTAATCGGCAGCTACCGTGGCTTTGAACTGTCCCTGCGCTTCGACACCTATCACAGCGAGTATCAGGCTCTTTTGAAAGGCCAGCGGAAATACCCGGTAGCACTGGGCAAAGACCCTCTTGGCTGCATCATCCGGCTGGATAATTCGCTGAACAATTTCCCGGAACGAATCACTTCTGCCGAAAACGAACTGGACACCCTGCATCAGCAGCAAGCGGCGGCACAAATCGAAGTGGAAAAGCCTTTCCCTCAGGAGGAAGAACTGGCAGAGAAATCGGCTCGTCTTGCAGAACTGAACGCCCAGTTGGATATGGATGAAAAGCACCATGAGCCAGAACAGGATGAGGAAGAACAAGAGGATAAACCTCGCCGCTCATCGGTGCTGGCAGCATTGGAAGAAAAATCAGACAAACTGGAGCCGGTGAAGCCCTTCAAGAGCTATCTGGACAAGGACGGTGATGCCCGGTGAAAGAAAAGCGGGATGAGATCATCATCCTGAGAACCACAAAGGCGGAGAAGAACCGCATTTATGAAAAGATGCTGGGCATGGGCATCCGCAGTCTGAGTGCCTATATTCGTAAGATGGCACTGGATGGCTACTGTCTGAACCTCGACCTGCCGCAGCTGCGGCGCATGGCATATCTCTTGCAGATGTGCAGCAACAACTTGAACCAGTACGCCAAAGC
>OHFQ01001102.1_pt1 | contig 11149 bp, 7 predicted proteins | sample 1567581 | NCBI WGS metagenome assembly OHFQ01 (sample SAMEA3879559, study PRJEB24766) | human gut metagenome | biome: human-associated habitat; feature: feces | place: USA | collected 1985/1987 | reverse complement strand
CCGCTGCCCGCCTGAGAACGCATGAGGCAAGCGGTCGAGATACTCCGGACGAATACCCACCTGCACAGCCAGCTCCTCTGCCAACGCTCGCCGCTGTTGTTCACTACTACGCTTAGCAATCCAGAGCGGTTCCGTGATGATGCGCCACACCGGTAAGCGCGGATTAAGCGAAGAGAGCGGGTCCTGAAACACCATCTGAGGGCGCTTGCTGTGATGGATGATCTCCCCCTCACAGTCCGGCAGCATCCCCAAAATGGCACGGGCCAGCGTGGATTTACCGGAGCCGGACTCCCCCACCAGCCCCAGTATCTCGCCCCGGTACAGGTCAAAGCTCACGTCGTGGAGCACCTGCTGCCGTCCCCGGCGCAGCACGCCGGAGGGCCGATACCACACATTCAGGTGCCGCACCTCCAGAATGGGTTCGCTGTTCATAGCTTCCTCCTTGTGGGAATGGCGGCAATGAGCCGCTGGGTATAGGGAGCCTGGGGGTGGAAGAATATCTGGTCCACCGGGCCGGACTCCACGATGTGCCCCTTCTCCATCACCGCCACCCGGGTGCACAGCTTCCGCACCACGGCCAGGTTGTGGGAGATAAACAGAATGGACATGCCCCGCTCCCGGTTCAGTCGGCGCAGCAGCTCCAGGATCTGGGCCTGGATGGTCACGTCCAGAGCCGTCGTGGGCTCATCGCAGATCAGGATCTGCGGGTTGCAGGCTACGGCAATGGCGATGACGACGCGCTGGCGCATACCGCCCGAGAACTCGTGGGGATACTGCTTGAAGCGCACTTCCGGGTCGGCGATGCCGACATCCCGCAGGTACTCGAGGGTCTTCTCCCTGGCGGCAGCGCCCTTGAGGCCCTGATGGAGCTCCACGGCCTCCATGATCTGGTCGCCGATGGTCTTCAGGGGGTTCAGGCTGGTCATGGGGTCCTGCATGATCATGGCGATCTCGTGGCCGCGGACTTTCAGCCAGTCCTTCTCCTTTTTCAACTCGGAGAGCCGGATGGGCTGGTGGTCGTCGGCACCGAAGTAGTCGATGGTGCCGGAAGTGATGGAGCCGTTGGAGTCCAGCAGGCCCATGAAGGACTTGGTGAACACGCTCTTGCCCGAGCCGGACTCGCCCACGATGGCGAGGACTTCGCCGTGGTAGACGTCGAGGTCGATGCCCCGGATGGCGTGGAGGATCTTTCCACGCAGATTGAATTTGATGTTGAGATCCCGCACAGAGAGGATCAGTTCATTCTTTTTCATGCCTGTTCCTCCTTACTGCAGATGGTTCTTGGGGTCGGCTGCGTCAGAGAAGGCGTTGCCGATGAGGTAGAACGCGATGGTGACGAAGCTGAGGATGATGGTGGGGTAGAGCAGCTGATAGCGCAGGCCGGCCTGCATCATGACCTTGCGGCCATCGTTGATGAGGTTGCCCAGAGAAGGCACTTCGACAGAGAGGCCGAGGCCGATGTAGGTGATGAAGACCTCGCTGCCGATGGCGGCGGGGATGGTCAGGGCCATGCGGAGCATGATGACCGACACGAGGTAGGGCAGCAGGTTGCGCACCACGATGCGGGAGGTGGGGGTGCCAATGCAGCGGGATGCCACGTTGTAGTCACGGTCACGGATGATGAGGATCTGGTTGCGGATAAAACGCGCCATGGCGATCCAGCCCGTGATGGACATGCCCAGGATCAGGGTCTGGATGCTGGGAGACGCGACATAGGAGATCAGGATCAGGATGATGGTGGAAGGGATGTTATCACAGATGTTGTACAGCTCGGTGAAGAAGAAATCGAGCTGGCGGACATAGCCCCAGAGCACGCCCACCGTGATGCCCACCACGGCCTCGATGAGGGCCACGAAGAAGGCGATGGTCAGGCTGGTGCGGGCGCCGGCCCAGATGCGGGCCCAGAGGTCCTGGCCGATGGCGTTGGAACCCCAGATGAAGCCCTTTTCACCGGGGGCGATGTTGCGGTACTGGATGCCGGTGGCGGGGTCCACGGCGCAGAGGTTGGGGTCTGCCTGACCGGGCAGGCAGGGCTGCAAAAATGCAAAGGCCACCACGGCGATGAGGGCGACGAGCAGCAGCACGGCCACGCGGTTCTTGAAGAAGGCGCGGAAGGTGCTGCCCCAGTAGCTGTAGTTGGAGTAGGATGTGGCTTCGGCCCGCTCTTCGCTGAACCCGGCGGGGGTGAACAGCTCTTCTTCGGGCAGCTTTGCCCATGCGGCGGGGCCGTCCGCCTGTAACTTATCCAGCTCTGCCTCGAGCTGGTGTGCTTTTTCATCTTTCATACGGAAAAGCATTATCGGCCACCTTCTTTCTTGCCAAAGCTGATGCGGGGGTCAATGAGCACCATGAGCAGGTCGCCCAGGATCAGGCCGATGATGCCCACGCAGGCGTACAGCAGCACGATGCCCTGCACCATGGTGTTGTCGTGGCGCTGCACACAGGTGACCAGCAGCCCGCCCATGCCGGGGATGCTGTACAGGCTTTCGATGTAGATAGAACCCACCACTGTGTTGAGGAACGCCGAGGGGATATACTGCACCAGCGGCACCATGGCGTTGCGGAACACATGGTGCAGCGCGATATCCCGCCCGCACACGCCCTTGGCGCGGGCAAGACGGACGTAGTCCTTGTTGCTTTCGTCCACCATGTAGCGGCGCAGCCACATGGCGTAAAAGGCAAGGTTTGCAAGGCTCATGCTGCACACCGGCAGCACCCAGTAGCGCCAGTTTGCGGCGTTGAAGAGCAGGCCTACGCCCACCGCCGCCGTACCATACATCTGGATGTACAAAAAGTACACCGCAGCGGGCACAGCCTGAATGAGCACGATAAGCGCCGTACCCAGCTTATCCGGCCAGCGTCCCTTGTACTGCCCCATGATAAGCCCCAGCGGAATGCCCAGCACAAGGCTGAGCAGCATGGCCAGCACGCCCATCTGGATGGAGATGGGCAGCTTCTGGGCTAAGATCTGGGTGACCGGGGCGTTTACCGTATAGATATGGCTCACGCCAAGGTCGCCGTGCAAAGCGTTTCTCCAAAAGCGCCCCACCTGCACCGGCAGGGGGTCTAAAAGTCCCATGGCCTGCAGCCCAGCCTGGATCTGCGCCTCGGACATTTTTTCGTAGTTTGCAAAGTAGCCCTCCACCGGCATGAGTCGCAGCAGGCAGAACACCAGCGTCACGATGATAAACAGCGTCAGCACCGAGCGCCCGATGCGCTTTGCAAGATATTGCACCATGGTGTGCACCTCTCTTTTTTCTAGCCCTTACCGTGCATCCCGGTTGTGATTATACTCGTCCATGGAGACGTAATGATCAAGGATATGGATGCCCTTCAGGCGGTTCGAGGAAAAGCCGGTGGGGGCGTACTGCCCCTCCCACAGGTTCAGCCGGGTGGCGATGTAAGGCGGCACCGGCAGGCTAAGCGGGATGACCAGCGCATTCTCGATGAGGTACGCTTCGGCATCGGCAAAGGCAGCGTACCGGGCGTCGAGGTCAGCAGTGATGGCCTTGGCCTTTTCCACCATGTCCATGTAGGTCATCACATAGTCGGCAGTCTCGCCGGTGATGATGCCGTCCTCCACGCCGGTGCGCAGAAAGGCGTAGCAGGTGCCCCGGTCGCCCGCTTCCTGATAGAAGGGGTACACCTCGGTCTCGGGGTCGGAGTAGTCCGCGCCCCAGTAGTAGGACATGAACTCATAGGCACCCGCGCGGCGCACTGCATTCAGGAAGTTATCGGACGGCCCCTGCGTGATGATGATCTCCACAAAGTCGAAGCCATCGTTCAGTACGCCCTCCACCTGCTGTTTGAACACCTGACACTGCTTGTCCCAGTCCACCACGGCGGGGTTGTAGGGGTACTGTACCTTGATGGGGAAGGTAGCCCCCGCAGCGGTCAGTTCCTGCACGGCGGCGTCGCGGTACTGCTTGGCGGTAGCTTCGTTGAAGTGGTCGGTCACCTTGGCAAGGGCACCGCATTCGGTGTAGTCCACGCCCTTGCTGTCGGCGCAGAAGGAGGGCGGGGTGATGGTGTGCAGCTTGTAGTTCTCGTACCCTTCCGGCGCGGTGACTGCCAGCGTGACGGCGGGGTTGATGGCGTAGAGGAACGCCTTGCGGAAGTTGGTGCTGTTCACCGCCTTGGCCCAGTTGTCCGGCTGGTACTGGGCGTCCACGCCGGTGGTGTTCCAGTTGGGGAACTGGTGGGCGTAGGGCAGGAAGTTGAAGAAATAGAAGTAGCTCTTGCCGGTCTCCGGGCGCTCCATGGACACCATGTCCTTGGTGGTATCGTCTGCCAGCCAGCTGTCCAGAATGTCCGAGCTGATGGTGGCCTGGTCAATTTCACCGCGCCGCACCATCTCCGGGCCGCTGATGAGCGCCTCCTGATTGTAGATGTAGCGGATGGTGTCGATGTACACGTTGTCCTTATCGTAGTTTTCGGGGTTTTTCTTCATCACCCAGCTTTCCAGCGGGGTGTACTCCGCCAGATAGAACGCACCGCAGTTGCAGGCGGTCTCGGCGCTGGTGCAGAACTGGTCGCCCAGCTCTGCCAGCATGGGGCCGTAGGCAGGCTCAAAGGGGGCGTAGTTCAACAGGCTCAAAAAGCCCGGGAAGTCGTAGTTCAAAGTATAGGTCAGGGTGTGCTCGTCCACGGCACAAACGCCCACGGAGGAAAAATCCACGGCAGGGCAGGTGGTGGTGCTGCCATCGGCGGCGGTCAGGGTCACGGTGCCTGCGGCGTCGATGGCATAGCGGGTGCCGTCCTCGGCCACAGTGCCGTTGTTGGCATTGTTGCGCCAGACGCAGTAGTTATAGTAGTCCTCAGCCCCGGCCACATAGGGGATGACAAGGCTGGCAGTGCCGGAAGCGTAGTCCGGGTCCAGCAGATAGGCCAGCGCGTCCACAAAGTCCTGCGCGGTTACGGGGCCCAGCACTGCGCCGGTATAGTCCACCCAGTTCTCGTCCCGCAGGTGGAAAGTCCATGTCAGGGTGTCGGCGTCCCACTCCCAGCTGGTGGCAAGACCTTCACGGATCTTGCCGCGGCTGTCGTACTCCACCAGCGTGTCCACGCAGTGGGTGCCGTGGTACAGGTCCGGGTCGGCAGAGCAGATCAGGTAGTTCAGGGTGGCGGGCTGACGGGCATACAGTACGGTGTAGGTGGTGCTGTCGCCGGTTGCGGCAGTGCCGCCCGCAGAGGAGCCGCCGCAGCTGCTCAGCAGCCCGGCAGCAGCGGTGGAAAGGGCTGCTGCACCGCCGGCCTTCAAAAACTGACGGCGGGAAAAAGCATGATGCATCATAAAAACCTCTTTCGCTCTTTGTAAAAAAGAGGTAACGGAACCACATCCGTTACCTCTCTGTAACAAGTCCATCGGCTACCAACGGTAACTTTAAGCCCAGTATAGCATTGTTTGGGCGCAACGTCAAATAGTTTCCACCGGGGCAGGGGCTGACCCCTCCCGTGAAAATGGGATAGCGGAGCGCCCGCAGGCGCTCCGCTATCCCGAAAATAAAAATCTTTTTTCCGCTATTTATGCGCAAAGCAACGCGGAGCGCATTCTGAATCGTCAAATCGTCCGGCTATTATTCGGAAACCTGCTTTCCGAGACTGGGCGCAGTGACGTTGGCAGGGGAAGCGCTCTGCCCGGCGGGGATGGTATCGGGCAGGGCGGCAGCGGCAGTCTCTGCGGTCTGAGCGGCAGCTTCGGCGGCGGGTTCCACAGTGTTTTCCGCTGCCTTGGCGGCATCCTCGGCGGCTTTGGCGGCGCGCTCAGCCTTCAGCTGTTCGGCGCGCAGACGCGCCTCCTCCTGACGCTTCTGGGTGCGAGCCTTGATGCGGCACACCGAGCACAGTCCCTCAGCGCTGTCCGGGGCAATGGGCTTGCCGCACTGCTTGCACAGGGTCTTGGTGCACTTGTGCAGCACCACGGGGCCAAGGGTGGTCAGCTGGTACAGCTTCATGCCGTCAAAGCCCTTGTTGGAGCACACGTTCATGCACACGCCGCACTCACTGCACTTCCACGGGGTAAGCACCATGCGGGTCTGGCCGTTTGGCATATCCTCAAACTTCATAGCGTTGGCACGGCAGGCTTTTTCGCACCGGCCGCAGCCAAAGCAGTTATCGGTGAATTTGGGCATATAGTAGCCGTACTGCAGGGGCGTTTCCATGGCGGCTTTCAGCTGCTTTGTGCGCTGGTGCAGCAGCAGACGGAAGTCCACCCCGCTGTCCTCCTCGCTGCGCAGACCGGGCAGCATTTGCAGCAGCTTTTTGGTGCCGCTCTTGGAGCCGTGGCTCACCTGCTCCAGCATCTCACGGCGGGTCAGTTCCTGTACATGGTAGGGGTACTCCTTTTCCTCGTATGCCAGCGAGAACCGCGCTTCGAACATCGGCTGACCGAAAAAGTCCACAAGTCTTGTCAGCTCCTTGCGCAGCTGCTCGGCGCACAGATCGTTCTCGCACTGTCCGCAGGGGGTCAGGTCCAGCACGATCTTTTTGTTCAGCGCCAGATACGCCAGTGCCTCCCACGAAAGCGCACAGATGCAGCTGCGCACCACGGTGTTTTTGCGGGTGGATCTTTCACAGCCGATCCAGATGGTATCGCTGTCGGAGTCCGCTGCGGCGGTATCCCGCTGCACCTGCTCCGGCGAGGGTGCAATGCAGCCGCTGCGGCAGGCGGAAACGCACAGCCCGCAGTCGGTGCAGGGGTCCCAGTCCTTGACAAGGTTCGGGCGGGAGAAAATTTCCTCACCGTAGGGGCAGATATCCTTGCAGGTGGTGCAGGGCTTGCGGTGGGGGTGCAAATTCCAGCATTGGCGGCGGTTGATCTCTGGATGGGTGGTCTTCATCAGGGCATCCATTGCAGTTCTGGTAAAAAAGCCCATGGTCTTTACTCCTTTTCCACAACAGAGGTAAGTGCGGCGTGGTCGAGCAGGAAGCGCTGCACCTTCTGGTTGGTCACGGCGGCAGCTACGGCGTCCCGGCTCAGCACTTTGCGGATCTCTTCCTCCGGGGTGTCGTGCAGCTTGGAAAGGCGGGCGTACTCGGCGTCCACCTCCTGCTGGGTCACGGTGATCTGTTCGGCTTCGGCAATGGCGCGCACTGCCAGTACTGCCCGCAGCTGACGCTCGGCTTCCCTGCGGTAGCCCTCCCGCACCTGCTCCGGGGTCAGCCCGGCGCTCTTGCAGTACAGCTCCATGGTCATCTGGCTCTTGCGCAGCCGCTGGCGCAGCTGGTTCATCTGGTATTCGGCGTTCTGCGCCAGCAGTTCGGCGGGCAGCTCCACGGTCAGGTTTGCGCCCGCCATATCCAGCAACGCCGCCCCGGCAATGCGGTCGGCGTTGGCTTCGTGGGAAAGGCGCTTTTTCTCCCGCAGGCTCTCCCGCAGGGCTTCCAAGTCCTCATAGCCCAGCGTCTTGGCAAAGGCATCGTCCACCGGGGGCACTTGTTTGCGCTCTACTGTGTGCAGGCAGATCTCAAACTGTGCGGTTTTGCCGGAAAGCTCCGGCACGCGGAACTCGGCGGGGTAGGTGAAGTCGAAGCGGAAAGTCTCGCCCGCGCAGTGGCCGTACACCGCTTCTTCTGCGGCGGGCATCAGCTGCCCGGTGCCCAGCACTACGGTCACCTTTTCCATCCGGCTGTCCGGAATGGGCGCCCCCTCCAGAAAGCCCTCGAAATCCAGCGTGACCCGCATCCCGCGCGCGGCGGGGGCACCAGTCGGCACAAAGGGCGCATGGACACGCGCCAGATTGCCGATATCCGCTTCCACGGCCTTTTCCGATACCGGGCGCACCCGGCGGGTGAAGGCAAGCCCCTTGTACTGCCCCAAGGTGGCAGCGGGCATGGTGTTTGCAGTCTGTTCCATAGTCGAACACTCCTTTTTATAGCAGAACGGCGTTACAGCCCGCGGGCAGCCAGCCAGCTTTCTGCGATCTGGGAGAACATCTCCGGGTACTGGGCATCTTCTTCCTTAAAGGCGCTCAGGTAATACTCCACCTCGGCGCGGGTGGGGGCCACGGTGCGCCGCCAGATGGTAAAGGTGGTGCCGTTGCCCATATCAAAGGTGGCTTCCTGCTCAAAGTACTCGTCCCGCACTGCAAGGAACCTCTCGTTCAGCTTGTGGGACATCTCGTTCTCAGGGTCATTTACATGAGTCAGCGGGAAAGGATCAGCGGTGAGAACGTATTTTGCCTCAAAGAACTGCATGGGGAAGTTGTGGGTGCCCGGCACCGAGAAGCCGAAGGCCAGCTTATCGTTGATGGGGGTCGCGGGCAGCTGGCAGTTCTTGAAGTGATCCGGGCAGTACAGCGTGTCGTGGGGGATCATGTAGCTGATCTCGCCCTCGGCGCAGTGGGTGTCGATCCAGCTGGCAATGGCTTTGATCTGGGGCAGATCCTTGCGGTCATAGACCAGGTCATCAATGGCGGCAAAATCGCGGGCGCTCTCCTGCAGAGAGGCCGAGAGAATAGTGCGGCCGATGAGAAAATCCGGCAGAGCGACGGTGGTCAGCGGGGAGCAGCGCACCGAGGTGGCAAAGGCGATGGTGAACAGCCAGAAGCCGATCTTCAGGTTCCGGCGGCGGGTGATGCCCTCGGCCAGCGCGGCCGCGCCCAGCAGGAACAGCAGAAACCAGCCGGGTAAAAACAGCAGCATATGTTGGGAACCGGTGGTCTGCACCCGGGTGAACAGCAGCATACTCAGCAGGATCTCCAGCCCGGCAAGGCAGGGCAGCGCGGGCATTTTGTGCACTTTCAGGCAGAACCACAGGCCCAGACCGATGAGCACAAGGTTCATCAGGCCCATGCGGGCGTATTGCAGGTAGATCTCCGTGACCATGCCGCCGCCGTTATAGTAGGCGTAGCGGTCGGCGTAGCTGTAAGTAAGGATGTGTCTGACCATCGGCCACAGCAGCACCAGCATGGCCACCATGGACATCAGCCCGAACAGCACCAGATTGCGCACCTGCACGAGTGCCTGCTTTTTCTGCCCGGCGCGGGCAATGCGCACGCTGCTTACCAGCACCAGCACCGCGTAGGCAAAGTAGTAGCCCACTACAAAATATAAGTACCACCGGCGGGAGAGGATGATGGCTGCCGTGGCAGCAAACAGCAGGCAAAAGCGCACCGGCTCCAGTTTTTCAAACCGGAAATCCAGCGTGAGCAGCAGGATGCTGAAGCCGAAGATCAGGCCGAACCAGTCCGGCTGGCTGAGCATGGCACTCATACGCAGCCACGGGTAGGTGACCATCCACGACATTCCAATAAGGAAGTACCAGAAGCGGTTCTTCACCTGCAGCATCTGCCCCACCTTGATGGTAAGCCCTGCCAGCAGCACCAGCAGCATGGGCAGGATGCTGAACACCTGACAGAAGGCAAAGCTGTCGCCGGTGCGGTCGCTCAGGCAGAAGGGAAAATCCAGAAACAGGGTAATGAAGTTGGTGTAGTCCTCGGCAAAAGAGCCGAAGATGTAATGGAAGCCAGCCGTCGGGCTTTGCAAAAAGGCGGCTTCGGCGCTGTACTGCTTGTTGATATAGTTGACATAATCCCAGATGTATACAAAGCTGCGGCGGTTCAGCGCCCAGAAAAAGTAGATCAGCGCCGCCGCCCACAGGCCGACGATCACCGCTTTGTGGAACAGGTCAAATTTTATCCCTGCTACCCGCAGCACCAGCAGCACACAGGCAAACAACGCTAAGTTGCACCACAGGCTCACCAGCGGAAAAAAGAACCTGCTGCCGGGCGCAGCCAGCGCAAAAACAGCCAGCAGCACCGCCGCTGCAGCCAGCACCAGCGCAGTTTTCGCCGCAGCGGAAACGCGGGGCTTTGTGATAGTATCGGTCATGGAACAAGACCCTCCTTGCAAAGTTTCACATTCTACAGTATAGCAACTCCCCCGGGCACTGTCCAGCACCCCGGCGGCGAAAAATGCAGAATGTCCCGCCGCTTTCAAAGCAGACGGGACATTTTTACACAAATATTACTTATCGGAAACTTCTGCGGCGGCTTTTGCAGCCTTTGCCGCCTTGCGCTTTTGCGCCAGCGCCTTGTTGGCGCTCAGGCGGGCGGCGTCCGGGTTCGGGGCTTCCGGGGTAAGCCGCAGCAAGTAGCTGCCCATGGCGGGCAGATCCAGCGTCAGGGTGTAGTCCCTGCCAAACACACCGCCGTCGGTGGTGTGGAAGTTCTGCTTGCGGTGCGCCTTGTGCACGCCGCCCCATGTGCCGGCCTCGGTATCCAGCACCAGCTCTGCGCTGCAGGGGAACTTGAGGTACAGAGGGAACTTTTTGTGGGCGCTGTCCTGTGTGTTCATGACGCAGAGCAGGTTCTGCCCGCGCCCCTTGCGCAGCCATGCGTACACGCCCTCGGCACAGCTTTCGCTTGCCACCCACTCAAAGCAGTCCGGGTTGTACTCGCCGTCATACAGCGCAGGCTCGGAGGCGTAGGTGCGGCAAAGGGCGGCAAAGTATTTCTGGAAGGCATCGTGGAAGGGGTATTCCAGCAAATTCCAGTCCAGCTCCCGCTTTTCGTCCCACTCCCGGAAATGTGCCAGCTCGTTGCCCATAAAGTTCAGCTTTTTGCCGGGATGGGTGTACATATAAAAATACAGGGTGCGCAGCTGGGCGCACTTTTCCGCGTAGCTGCCCCACAGCTTATCAATGATGGTCTTTTTGCCGTGCACCACCTCATCGTGGCTCAGCGCCAGCAGGTACAGCTCGTTGTAGAAGTAGTGCATACTGAACAGCAGCTTGCCGTAGCAGCCCGGGCGCTCGCCGAAGGGGGTGGCAAAGTAGTCCAGCGTGTCGTGCATCCAGCCCATGTCCCACTTGTAGTCAAAGCCCACGCCCTCGTAGCGGGTGGGAGCGGTCACCTTGAGGAAGTTGGTGGAGTCCTCCGCCATGTAGATGCCGGTGGGCCAGCGCTCGTTCAGGCCGTGGTTCAGGTTCCGCAGGAAGGTAACAGCGCCCTCGTTCACGCCGCGGTTGGGGTCGCCCTGCCAGTACAATGCGCGGGAGATGGCGTCCATGCGGATGCCGTCGCAGTGGTACACGTCCATCCACAGCCCGGCGGCGCTGCTCAAAAAGCTGCACACCTCCCGGCGGTAGTAGTTGAAGTTGCAGGTGCCCCACTCGCTGTGGCCCACATCGCTGTCGTACTCGTAGAGG
>OHFQ01001096.1_pt1 | contig 11172 bp, 7 predicted proteins | sample 1567581 | NCBI WGS metagenome assembly OHFQ01 (sample SAMEA3879559, study PRJEB24766) | human gut metagenome | biome: human-associated habitat; feature: feces | place: USA | collected 1985/1987 | reverse complement strand
ATAGGCTTAACTGCGAACTTCTTTGTTCTGACGATCTTGATATCATCATCATCCTCTATGTCCTCATCCACGAAAGCTTCATTGAGATACGCCACATTCTGCTCCTTATCTATGAGCTTCTTGCGATGCTTTGTAACCTGTCTCTCAATAACCTCTACAACAAGGTCGATTGAAACATACATATCATCACTTACCTGTTCTGCTCTGATGATGTGTCCCTTCATAGGAATGGTTACCTCTATCTTCTGTCTATCTTTCTCCACGCTGAATGTGACCTGTGCGCCAGTGTCAGCTGCAAAGTACTTCTCAAGCTTTGAGAGCTTATCCTGTACTGCATTTCTAAGTCCTTCTGTAACTTCAATGTTCTTACCGCTGATTATGTAATTCATGATGCCCAACTCCTTCTTTTTTGGATAAAATCCAAATTGATATATTTATTATACCATAAACAGTCTTTTTTTCAATATATTTGGCAGAATTTAATGTGCATATTGTTCACATTGTTTTGTTGAAAATGCTTTGTTTCCGCCATATTGAACAAGGAATGAACACATTTTATCAGTATACAGTTTTACTGACCTAGCAGTCTCACCGCACATATAGGCGTGCTGTAGAATGCTGATGATATCTTGATACCGGTCTCCTCTGTACTGGCATGGACTATCATGCCGTCTCCTATATAGATCGCACAATGCTCTATCGATCCGTCGTATCCATAGAATAGTATATCTCCCGGCTCAAGGCTCGCTGTATCCACTCTGGTTCCATAGCCTGACTGTGCACCCGCCGAATGTGGAAGTGAATAACCGAACTGTGCATATACTGCCATTACAAATCCTGAGCAGTCCGCACCATCTGTAAGGCTTGATCCACCATATACATATGGATTACCGACAAACTGTGTAGCATAATTTGCAAGATCTATACCGGTCTGGCCGCTAGGTGCTGCCGTTGTGTCACTGCCGTCATCGCCATCTGACGAACCCTGACCATCCGAAGCATCCTGGCTGTCGTCTGAATCCTGATCATAATCATACTGGCCATCAGTACCCGAATCTCCATCATATGAATCATCATCTGTGTCTTGATTGTCATATGTATCATGTGTATCATGGGCATCATCTGTGCCCTGATCATCCGAAGTATCTTGAGCATCAGTTGCATCCTGTGTCTCGCATGCGTCCGCCTCATCCTCTTCTGCCTGCTTCTGTGCATTCTCCTGTGCCTGGATCTCCGCCTGAAGCTCCTCAAGAGTCTTTGCCTCATCTAGCTTGTATGTATACTCTATATAATCCGCACTCACATATCCGCTGGTCTGGTCGTCAAGAGCAATCTGCACCCACTTATCCGTCTGCGAGAGTATGTCAAAGCTCTGTCCTGCTCCAACCTGTGTTATGCAGTCAGCTGATGTATCAGCCTGCTCCCTGACATTCAGTGTCTCTGTGTTGACTGTGGCCATCTTGCTACAGTTTGCCTCTGCGTACTCTCCTGCATCATCGCCGTACAGAAGAAGGTCATTTCTTATGTATCCAACGCAGTTGCCTGATGACACCTTAGTCCACTCCTTACCTTTCTCAACTACGTCTGCAACACCAGCGTTTCCTATGATACCTACCACGTCTGAATCTATTCCAGCCGCAGATCTGATGTTGACATAGTCATCTGTTACCGCTATACACCTGTCCTCAAACTGAGGATACTTTATCTTCTTTATCTTCTTTGTCTCGCTTTTATCTCCGTCCGTTTTTTTGTCGGCGGCAACTATATCGTCTTTTGTGGAGCTTCCTGAAACTGGCTTTGCCGCATCAGACGCTGTTGCAACATTTTTCTGCGAACTGTCTGTATCTTTATCTGCCCCACCCGCAAGCGAGCTGGCGTACTTGTCAAATGCCGACGAGATGCCAACCGTTGAATCGTTAAGCAGTTGGCTTGCGCTTACCGTTCCGAGTGACGTCGTTATGAGCATTCCTGCAGCCGCAGCCACGACGATGGTCTTTTTTATTGATTTTGACTTGTACATAATAAAACCTCCTGTGCATCTTCATATCGCAACAATTATTACGTTTTTGTTACAAATCCATTGTAGTATAGCAATAACTGTTACCTTTGTCAACACAGGAGGAGGTTGTTTTATACATTTGTATTTATATTCTGTTAATTTTTTGTTACATCTTTAGTTTTATTCTTTTCAAGTACCGATGAATATTTAGTTGGATATCACAACTCCATCTTCGCCATTTACTGTAACTATGGAACCTGACTTCAGGATCTTGGTTGCATTCTGGGCACCCAGGATAACTGGGATATCTCTGCTGAGACCAACGATGGCTGCATGTGAGTTGCCACCATTCTTCTCACAGACAATGGCTGATGCTGTCTTGAGCTGATCCATTATCCTGTTGCTTGTCTCGCTTATAACTATGATATCTCCATCTTTATAATTCTTGATCAGATCATCCTCTGTCTCACATACACATAACGGTGCTGTGACAGATCTCTCATTTATCGAGAATCCTTTCACAAGGATATGTCCTACAACGTGCACCTTGATGAGGTTTGTCGTACCTGTAACTCCAAGAGGAACTCCGGCTGTTATTACAACCACCTCGCCATCCTTAACGTATCCGTTTCTCTTTGCCGCATCAACTGAATGCTCGAACAGATCGTCAGTGTTGTTCTCTTCCTTTATAACAAGAGGCTGTACTCCCCATGACAGATTTATCTGACGCGCAACTTTTGGTACCGGTGTACATCCGATGATAGGGCACTTTGGTCTGTACTTTGAAAGCATCCTTGCCGTCTTACCTGACTTTGTAACGGTGATTATAGCTGCTGCTGCAAGATCTATCGCTGTTGTACATGTAGCATGTGATATGGCGCTTGTTATGTCTGGGTTCTGAACCGCATCACGACTGAAGAAACGCTTGTTGTAATCAATATCCATCTCTGCTCTCTCTGCTATGGTCTTCATCGTGTGAAGTGCCTCCACAGGATACTTTCCTGCGGCAGTCTCTCCTGAGAGCATGATCGCACTGGTTCCGTCATATATAGCATTTGCAACATCTGTAGCCTCAGCTCTCGTCGGTCTTGGATGTATCATCATTGAGTCGAGCATCTGAGTTGCAGTTATGACCTGCTTATCTGCATTGTAAACCTTCTTTATGATCATCTTCTGGATGATAGGCACGTCCTCAAGAGGGATCTCAACGCCCATATCTCCTCTGGCAACCATGATACCATCTGAGACTCTGATTATCTCATCTATGTTGTCAACGCCCTGCATATTCTCAATCTTTGCAATGATGTTGATATTGTCGCACTCATACTCATCAAGTATCTTCCTTATCTCCAGGATATCATCCGCAGATCTGACAAATGAAGCAGCTATAAAGTCAAAGTCGTTCTTGATTCCAAATATTATATCCTCTCTGTCCACATCGCTGATGTACGGCATGGTGAGGTTGACTCTAGGAACGTTGACACCCTTGTGGTTTGAGACAGGTCCGCCATTTTCAACACGGCACACGATCTCCGTTCCTGTCACCTTCTCTATCTTCATATTGATAAGTCCGTCATCTATAAGTATTGTGTCACCCGGTTTTACATCATTCACAAGATTCTTGTAGGTTATGGACACCTTTGCCTGATCTCCAAGGACATCATCCGTTGTTAGGGTAAAAGTCTGTCCCTCAACAAGCTCAACTTTGCCTTCCTTAAAATCTCCAACACGGATCTCAGGTCCCTTTGTATCGAGCAGCGTTGCAACAGGCAATCCCAGCTCATCTCTAAGTTTCTCTATTCTGTCCTTATTTTTTCTATGCTGAGCATGATCTCCATGAGAAAAATTGAACCTGGCGACATCCATTCCCTCAAGCATAAGTTTTCTAAGCACCTCGTCATCATCTGTTGCTGGTCCAAGTGTACAGATAATCTTTGTTTTTCTCAAATTCATTGTGATACTCCTCCTATTGTTGTTTTATATGTTATATTTTTTGCTTTAATATACCTGTCTGTCCAGGTTATAAATTCGGCGGCTGACTGCCTGAAAGCATTGTTGCCTTACCTCTCAGCTCCCCCGGATTCTGAGCATTATATCTATATATCGCCATAAACATATATGCTGCACATATCATAAATGTTAGTGTCATCAAAGTTTTCTTTGCCGGCCACACATATGTGGATATCAACAGTAGTATTGGATACCAGAGTGATCTTATATACAAAGCTGCTCTGTACACAGCCCCAAGTGAGACTTTAAGTTTAAGGGCTGACGAAACTATCAAGCCTACTATCGCCACTATAAACGAAACCCAAAACGTCTTTATTATTCCACCTATCACATTTCCTATATACAATGCGGTCAGAACCGGTGTGTCCCATTTATTTATAATATCCAATATATCCTGTTTTCCAAATGAGCTAGCATGATAAACCTCATTTAATGCCTCGTACAGATCCTTCGCTTTTATGGTACTCATTCTTCCATTTTCCATTGATAGTATTTCTGCCCCTGTCACAACAAAGACCGTGGTATAGACATTTTCTTTTCTAAGGGACTCTATCTCTTTTGCAGAGGAATCCTTTATGGATGTATCCACTAGTATGTATGTCATATTCTCATCATCAGACCACTGGTAACGTCCTTCATAATAAAATCCGTCATTGCTGAGTGCAAAATCTTTCACTGCCTCATCCACAGTCCTGGCCAGTCTTCCATTTCCAAATAGCTTGTTATATGGCAGCCAAAATGTAAATAGATAGAGTATGATGCTCATACCCAACACGACCATCACTGCATGCCATGTCTTTCCACTCTGTCCATTTCTGGGTATTGGCTGATTTTTCATATATGTCTCCGGCTTTACAACGCCGACAAACATATTTTTCAAAGAGCAGCCAAATCCTATCTTTTCGTCCAATTTTATCTCCTTTTCGGAACGCTTCATCCTTTTTTAATAATAGTGCCGTAAAATCTATTACAGTATAACATACTATATATTCATTTCATACGTAAAACATTACCGTTTATACCTTTTGAATGAATATTTACCCATTTTTTACCATTTCAGAACTATTTCGTAATATTTTCGTAACAATTACCATCGTTTTTATTGACATATAAAAACAAAAGAACTATTATGTTAACAACAATTAATAACTAACATTTCGGAGGGTTTACATGATTCGCAAAAAACTAATCAGAACAATACTAGGGGGAGCTCTCAGCGTTGCCATTCTTGCCGCAATGGCTGCACCAAACAATACTTCATACGCAGCTACTGGCACTAATATACAACCTGCATTCGCCGATATCCAACAACCTATAGACACCACACAGGATTTTATCTCCTCAGGATCTTTCAACACACAGGGAGCCTTACCTGTTTCCCCTTCCAATTATACCCATGCAGCCCAGTTCAAGGGTTACAAGATTCAAAAGGGAATAGATGTATCAGAATGGAATGGCTCGATAAACTGGAAAAAGGTAAAAGCCTCTGGCATAACCTTTGCATTTATCCGTGTCGGCGGACGCTACTACGGTTCAGGCAAATTCTATGTAGACGCAAATTACAGAGAAAATCTCAAGGGCGCGATAGCCGCTGGTCTAGATGTAGGTGTCTATTTCTACTCACAGGCCATCAACTCTTCAGAGGCTAAGGCAGAAGCCGCATACACTATGAATCTCATATCCGGCTATAACATCAACCTTCCTATTGTAATGGACTATGAATATGCATGGGAGGAAGGAGTTGGAATTACCGGAAGGCTGTACAATGCGAATCTGTCAAAGAGCGCAGCGACAACAGTCATCAACTCATTCTGCTCCGCAGTAGAGATCAGAGGATATGTAGGCATGCTGTACGCAAGCAAGTCTGTCATAACCGATGATATGAACATATCAAACATAAATAACAAATACCCGGTATGGTCAGCGCTCTACAGCGACTCTGACACCGACTCGCTCAAGGCTAAGCACTCATACTGGCAGTATTCTGAAGACGGAACTGTTGCGGGAATCGGCCGCGCCACAGACATGAACTTCAGATATATAACTACCCCGGCTGCCCCGGCTTCACTTGTACAGCAGACTTCCACAGACTCATCCATAACCCTCACATGGAACAAGATTCCTGAGGTATACGGATACCAGATTGTACGTTACGATGAAAGCCAAAATAAATATGTAGCCGTTGGAACTGCAAAGGGTGCAAGCACTGTCACATTTACCGACAAGAATCTTCAGGACGGCAAGAAGTACACATACAAGGTCCGCGGCTATTATAAGTTGAACTCAAGAAATGTATATGGAACATACACTGACACCTGCACCGGTATCACCATCGCTGACAATATAGAAAACTTCAAGGTGGCAGCCACATCTGCCAGTGCTATCAGACTTTCATGGAGTCCTATAACGGCAGCTACTGGATACCGGATATACAGACTGAACCCTTCTACCGGTAAATATGAGGCGATCACGACTCTGACAAGCTCGACCACCACGACATACACCGACAAGGATCTGAATGCAGGTGCGGACTACAGCTACAAGATCAGAGCCTATACAACCACAGAGTCAGGTACAATATGGCATGTTGTATCGAATGCTGTAACAGGAACCACAAATCCAGGACTCGTCAGCGGTCTTAAGGTTCGCATATCAACATCTAATTCCATAAGCATCAAATGGAATCAGGAAAATAACGTAAATGGCTATCTCGTATATACATGGGATAAGGACACTGCCACATGGACAAAAATAGCTAATGTAAAGGGCGGTGACCAGACTGTCTACACACACACTGGGCTCAAATCAGCCACACAGTACAGCTATTCTGTAAGAGCTTACTACAAGAAAGACGGAGTTATGAGATACACAGACCTCTGCAGTGCTATAAGCGCTTACTCAGGTCCTGCTGCGCCGGCAAAGATTATCGCAAAATCAAGGAGTGACAAGTCCATCTCATTTGCATGGAGCAAGGTGCCTGCTGCAACCGGATATCTTGTTTACAGATATGACAGCAGCTCCAGGAGCTACATCCTTCTCTCCAAGATAACCGATAACACCACATGCACATACACAGCAAACAACCTCAAATCAACAACTAGTTATGCTTTTGCTGTCAGAGCATATATCAAGAAAGATGGTGTATCCGGAGGAAGTGCTTACACGGTTCTAAAAACCGCCACAACGCCTGCTACTCCTTCGGCCATCAAATATATGCCACTCGGCGGCTACAGATGCACCAAATGGACTCCAGTCAAAGGCGCGTCGGGATATGTAGTATACAAATATGATAAACGTGCAAAAAAATATACGGCAGTGAAAAAGCTCACCGGCGAATCATCGAATATATACATCGGAGCTGCAGTTGACGCAAGGTACTATACATACACCGTACGAGCATATCTTACATATAACAAAAAGACTTATTACGGAGAGATGTCTTCATTGCCAGTCTCAGGAACTCCCGTGGTGATCGGCACTGTCAACGACTATGCAGTGAGAGTCCGCAGAGGTCCATCGACAAACTACGGCATTATAACAGAGCTTTACAAGGGACGAAAGGTTTATGTCGTAGGTGGCGCGAAGAAAAACGGTGAGACATGGTACAAAATATCATTCAAGATTGGATCAAAGACTGTAACAGGCTATATGCGTTCTGATTTTATCAAGATCCAGTAATATGATCTACTAATAAAGAGACCTCCAGTTCAGTGTTATCTGAACCGAAGGTCTTTTATTTTTGCTACTAACAATAAATTGCAGAAATTATAAGTCAAGCTCTAATTACTTTACGACCTTGAATGAGGCTTTCACATAGCCATCTGCGTAGAGCACATATTCTCTTCCATTGCTGCCCCACATGAGTTCTTCCTCAGCGTATGAAGGCTCCACGAACTTGACGTCAAGCCTCTTCAGATCCTCATGCGCACATGCTGCTGTGCGGAGAAGCAACATTCCCTGAACTACAGGATGGTCTGTGAGATGGATCTTATTCTCGTCTCCTGTCTCCTTGCTGAATGCATATACCTCTTCCTTGGTAAATGTGTGGAACGGCTTCTCATCCTCATACTCAGCCTTCTCCACTCTCTTGATATCCTTCTCCTTGTCAGACGCTTTTACGAGTGTGATGGTCATCTTCTCAACAGGAGTCTCTTCTCCCTCTACCTTTCCAAGGATAGAGAGTATGTACATGAATGCATTCTCCTTAACATCACCATACTCATATGTGATGCTGTCGGCAGCCTCTGCCTTCTCTCTGTCTACTGTGTAGGATATCTTGCCTATGAATGCTCCCTGGTATGTGGATGCATCCATGTCTGTCATCTTTGTTCCAAGTCCCATGATCCTGTCATAAATCTTCATATAATTCTCCTTCTAAAACTTATTCTGCCTGTTATATTCTCTTATTTGCATGCTGTTAATCCTTCTCATCAATTGCCGTGCGCACAGCCCCCACTAATGTCTATGAATGTTTTCTGTCCGTGACAAATCCGTTTCTTCTTATCATGTCAAAGTCAAGGTCAAATGATGTTCCATCGGTGGTCAGGAAGTCTCCACTTATGACTGCGTTTGCACCGGCTGCAAGTGCTGCCTCGCCGTTGTCCTCATATCTGCCGCGTCCGGCAGCAAGCCTTATCATGACTTTCGGCATTACAAATCTGTAAACCGCTATCGTTCTGACGTACTCCTCCTCAGTGAGAGGTGTCTTGTCATAGAACGGCGTCCCCTCCCTCGGGTTGAGGAGGTTCATCGGAACCGAATCCACGCCAAGCTCTCTGAGTTCAAATGCAAGCGCCACCCTGTCCTCAAGTGTCTCGCCCATGCCGAACAGACTGCCACTGCACACCATGAGTCCCGCAGCCTTTGCTGCGCGTATTGTCGCCTTCTTCTGTTCCTGTGTGTGACTGGTACACACCTCCGGAAAATATTCCGGAGAGGTCTCAAGGTTGTTGTGTATCATCGATAGGCCCGCGTTCTTTAGCTTCGTGAAATCCTCCTGATCCAGCAAGCCAAACGATGCACATATATTAATATCCACGTTGTCGTGTATATCCTGGACTGTTTTCTCTGCAAGCTCTAACTCACGCTTTGAAAGTCTCCTGCCCTCAGCCACAAGGCAGTACCTGAAGCTTCCCTTGTTATAGTCAATCGATGCACCCTCAGTAACCGCTCCATTGCCAAGCAGATTTATCTCTGGTATATCCTTCTTCGCTATCCTGGACTGTGCACAATATCTGCAGTTCTCTGTGCATCTGCCCTCCTTCACGCTTATGACCGAACACACATCGCACCGATCTCCGCAGAAATGCTCTCTTATCTCATTTGCTGAAGCCGCCAGTATATCCAGATCCTCATGTGCAAGCTTAAGAGCCTCATTATATGTGATCTCCGCTCCACCGCTGAGCACACGTGTCTTAAGTTCCTCTACATACTCTCTGCCCATATGATTCCTACCTCTCTTCTGTAAAGTTCTCCAGTTTCATCTGGTCTTCAGCCCTTGTGTATTGTAACTTCTGGTATCAGCCGGATGTTCATGGTAAATTTTACCGGACATCAGCCTACCCATACGTATATATGGAAAGAGCCTGCCACCGGCAGGCTCCCCCATCTGTATATAACGCTCTATGTCTTTCGCAGATATTTAATCTCAGCTATTTCAGCTTATATATCTGCCATGTAGTCCAAATTATCGCATCAGGATTACAGTGCAGCCTTGATCTGCTTATAGATACCCTCGGCATCAAGCTCATACTTGTGAAGCAGTTCCTTTGCAGGGCCTGACTCACCAAATGTATCTCTCACACCGATCCTTGTCAGCTTTGTAGGACACTTCTCAGCAAGCACCTCTGCAACAGCACTTCCGAGGCCACCTATGATGGAGTGCTCCTCAACTGTAAACACTCTTCCTGTCTTCTGAGCTGTCTCTACGATGATATCCTCATCAATAGGCTTGATGGTGTGTATGTTGATAATCTCTGCATCTATACCATCAGCAACGAGCATATCCACAGCCTTCACAGCCTCAGATACACAAAGTCCTGTAGCTATGATAGATATGTCCTTGCCGTCCTTGAGCTTAACCCCTTTGCCGATCTCAAACTTGTATGTGCTCTCATCATTGAGTACTGGAACTGCCAGTCTTCCAAATCTGAGATATACAGGTCCAACATACTCATATGCAGCCTTGACTGCTGCTCTGGCCTCTACATCGTCACATGGGTTAATGACAACCATGCCCGGGATCTCTCTCATGAGTGCGATATCCTCACAGCACTGATGTGTTGCTCCATCCTCACCTACTGAGATTCCTGCGTGAGTTGCACCGATCTTCACATTCAGATGTGGATATCCGATAGTATTTCTCACCTGCTCAAATGCACGTCCTGCAGCGAACATTGCAAATGAACTCATAAATGGAACGTATCCGCATGTTGACATTCCGGCAGCTATTCCTGCCATGTTCGCCTCCGCGATGCCACAGTCAACGTGTCGCTCAGGATAAGCTTTCTTAAAAATAACTGTCTTGGTTGCCTCTGCAAGGTCTGCATCTAAAACAACAAGATCATCATGCTCCTTTGCGATCTCTACTAAGGCATTGCCATAGCTCTCTCTGGTTGCGATTGCTTTATTCTCTATCATAATGCTGCAGCCTCCTTCTCAAGTTCTTCCATGGCGATCTTATACTCTTCTTCATTCGGAGCCTTTCCATGCCAGCCGGCCTTGTCCTCCATGAATGATACACCCTTGCCCTTGATCGTGTGGGCGATGATCGCTGTAGGCTCACCCTTGTGGGACTTTGCCTCAGCAAATGCCCTGTCGATCTCGTCAAAGTCATTGCCATTGATATTGATAACATGGAAGTTGAATGCCTTGAACTTCTCATCTATAGGATATGGTGAACATACATCCTCAACCGTTCCGTCAATCTGAAGATTGTTATTATCAACGATAACAACGAGATTATCCAGTTTTCTATGCGCTGCCAGCATGGAAGCCTCCCATACCTGACCTTCCTGAATCTCACCATCTCCAAGAAGTGTGTAAACACGATAGGATTTATTTCTTAACTTAGCAGAAAGAGCCATACCTACTGCAGCGGAGATTCCCTGTCCAAGAGAACCTGATGACATATCAAGTCCTGGAGTGTGCTGCATACATGGATG
>OHFQ01001095.1_pt1 | contig 11178 bp, 9 predicted proteins | sample 1567581 | NCBI WGS metagenome assembly OHFQ01 (sample SAMEA3879559, study PRJEB24766) | human gut metagenome | biome: human-associated habitat; feature: feces | place: USA | collected 1985/1987 | reverse complement strand
AGGAAGAGGGCGGCCGTCATACTCCATTCTTCAACAACTACAGACCACAGTTCTACTTCAGAACAACTGATGTAACTGGTGTTTGTGAGCTTCCAGCTGGTACAGAAATGTGCATGCCTGGTGATAACGTAGAGATGACAGTTGAACTTATCCATAACGTAGCTATGGAGCAGGGTCTTCGTTTCGCTATCCGTGAGGGTGGTAGAACAGTTGGTTCTGGTGCTGTTGCTACAATCATTGAGTAATTGTTATTAATACAGTTCTTTCAAGGGTTTCCGAGGTTGTCGGAAACCCTTTTTTGCGCGGGCAGCGATTAGAGAAGTTATGGAAAGTTCGCAGTCGTGCTCGCGAAGTAATGAACTAGAATATGATAAAAAGAGGAGTACGACATGTTATATATAATGCGTCATGGCAGAACAGACTGGAATGTACGTCATAAATTACAGGGAAGAACAGATATACCGCTTAATGATGAAGGCAGAATGATGGCGGTAGAGGCTGGGAAACGGTATGTAGATATACATTTTGACGTATGTTATTCATCTCCTTTAGAAAGGGCAAAAGAAACGGCAGAGATTTTCTTAAAGGGAAGGAATGTTCCTGTGTTTACAGATGACAGACTTGTTGAGATGGGATTTGGAGTATATGAAGGAATAGAGAATTCATTTGCTATAGATGACTGTCCAATTAATACTCTTTTTAAGAAGCCTGAGAAGTATGTTACAGTTGAAGGTGGAGAAAGCTTTGAAGAACTTTTTGCAAGGACAGGGGAATTTATAGACAATGTAGTTATGCCACAGGTAAATAGTGGCAAAGATATACTGATTGTTGGTCATGGTGCCATGAACTGCAGTATTATAGCAAAATTCAGAGGAACACCACTGGATAAATTCTGGGATGGAATGACTGATAATTGTCAGGTAGTAAAGCTTATATAATATTATAAAACACAATTTTACGATTTATTCAGACCAAATCATGCTTGGTTTCGTATATAAGTATAGAAGTTAATAAATGAGACTTTGACTTACAACGGAAGGTTAGGATGGTGATTGGGATGAGTAGGAGAGATAGCAGGAGAAAATACCAAAAAAGAGGAAAAAGGAAGAATCAAATATTTCTTGTAATGATGACTATACTGGCATGTACGGTAGCAATTGTATTAACAGTCAAGATGAATAATAAGAATGTCAGCAAAGGTGTAGCAGTAGGTGCAGAATATACAGCAATTAAGAGCGATGGTAATGTGACGGAGGAACAGCTTTCTGTAAGAGAAGAGACTGTAAATGATTTACCAGATGTATACAGAATAGAATGCTATGAATCGCTTAATCAGAATCCAGAGCTGCCAACGGGATGCGAGATTACATCGTTAACATCCGTACTAAATTATTACGGCTGTAATGTTGATAAAACAACTATGGCAGATGAATATCTTAAGAAAGGCAATGGCAGCTTCTACGAAATGTTTCTTGGTAATCCAAGGGATAACACAAGTTATGGATGCATGTCACAGCCAATTGTTAATGCAGCTAATAAATATTTCAAAGTTAATAATATGTCAGCAGTTGCAAAGAATATCAGCGGAACAGATTTTAAAGAGATTCTAGGTATGGTTGCTCAGGGTGACCCGATAGTAATATGGAATACAATAGATATGAGACAGCCACATGAATCTAAGACATTTGTATTTAATGGGAAAGAATATACATGGATGTCTCCAGAACATTGTGTTGTAATTACAGGATATGATCTTAATAAGAATATTGTTTATATAATGGATCCTATGGAAGGTAACATAACAAGGAATCTTGAGACATTTCAATCAAGATATGAAGCGATGCACAGCCAGGCTGTCTATATTATAGAATAATTAAGGGAGGGCAATATTGCCCTCCCTTTAGTCATGTTATTAGTTTGATTTAATATTATGCCTTGCATTAAGCTTCTTGGCGCAATGTATGAATGCAGGGAATAAAAATGCGTCAGCAGCAATCCATGCGATTGGTGAGGCGAGGCATGCACCCATGAATCCAATACTTGGAATGAGTATGATGGCTGCAAATGCACGGCCAATCATCTCCAAGATACCTGCTGATATTGCAAATACGGAGAAGCCCATACCCTGTATGCAGAAGCGGACCACGTTAACACCTGTAAGTGGAATGTAGAAGCATGCAGATGCAAGGATGAACTGTCTTGTAAGAGCAATTATTGTTGTCTCTGATGCATTAACGAATAATAATGCAATATAATCTGTAGTGAAATACAGTGCAATAAGAGAAAGAACACTGTATACTGAACCGATTATCATAGCGGAGCGTACGCCCTGACCAAGTCTTTTAATCTTGGCAGCTCCAACATTCTGTCCGGCATAGGTTGCCATGGTTGAGCCGAGTGCATCAAATGGACAACAGGTAAAGTTGAACATCTTAGAACCGGCAGTCATTGCAGCTACATATGTTGAACCAAGTGTATTAACAGCAGCCTGAAGGATTGTACTTCCGATGGCTGTTATTGAATACTGGAGTCCCATAGGAACACCGTTCATACACAGGTTGGTGATGAATCTTCTATCAAGTACCCTTTCTGATTTGTCACCTTTTAAGATGTCATATTTCTTATACATATATATAAGGCAGGTAAGTCCCGAAATTAACTGTGATGTTACAGTTGCCCAGCCAGCTCCGGCAACACCCATCTTACATACAAGAATAAGAAAGAAATCAAGTACTACATTTATTATTGAAGAAAGCACAAGGAAAACTACAGGTGTCTTACTATCGCCAAGCGAACGGATAACACCAGACACCATGTTGTACAGGAATACAGTTGGGATTCCTATGAATATAACTACTATGTAATTATAGGCATGGTCAATAATATCTGCCGGTGTATTCATAACGATAAGTATCTTGCGGCAGAATATTACGGATGCAAGCGTAAGCACTATGGCAAACACAACACTGCAGATATATCCGTTAAATACATATTTTCTAAGGTCAGCAGGTTTCTTTGCACCAAAGCATTGGGCAACCGGAATCACGAATCCGTTACAGACTCCCATACAGAAACCGATTATCATGAAGTTGATAGAACCTGTTGCTCCAACTCCGGCAAGAGCTTCAACACCGAGAGTTTTACCAACGATTATTGTGTCAACAAGGTTGTAGAACTGCTGAAACAGCATTCCGAACAGCATTGGAACTGCGAATCCAAGAATATGTTTGGAAGGCGAACCATTTGTCATGTCTTTTACCATAGGATTTCCTCACTTTCGTATATTTATAAAGCCAAATGATTATACTATATTTTTACAAACTGTCAAACTGATTTTGCATGAATTTGAATTAATTTAACGAATTATTGTCTTAATATGAAATGTCTGTTAAAATGCATAGGTAATATTTATGCGGAGGCAGACATGAAGAAAACTTTTGATGTTAAGAGACTTACAACGCTGGCATTGCTTACAACAATTGCACTGACAATATTTGTTGTGGAATCAGCGATACCTACGCTTGTTCCAATACCGGGAGTTAAGTTAGGGCTTGCCAATATAGTCACACTTTTTGTATTAAAAAGGTATAAATTCAGTGATGCAGCTATTGTGCTGGCTATGAGAATTATACTGGCTACAATATTTACAGGGCAGGCAGTATCATTTATATATAGTGTAAGTGGTGGATTTTTATGTCTTATTGTGATGGCAGCTGTTAATAAATTGCTTAGGGGACAGTATATATTCCTTACAGGTATACTTGGCGCGGTGTCGCACAATGCAGGTCAGATTCTTGCTGCATTTTTCATACTCAGATTGTCAGGTATATTTGCGTACATGCCGTTCCTTGTGATAAGCGGTGTTATAACAGGTCTGTTTACGGGACTTGTGTGCTTCTTTGCAGACAGATATATTCCTAAAAAATATACTATATAGCAGATGGAGGAGATTGTGAAAAAAAGAGTTGTTGCAGTGGTGGCTGTGATTGTCCTGCTTGTTGGGGCAAGTGTGGCTTCTATTATATATATGAAATCAGGAAAGAATGACGGTAGAAAGACTGCTTATATATACAGAGATAACGAATTGTTAAGAACTGTTTCGTTAGATGATGTTAAGAATCCGTACACGTTCAGGATTGAATACGGGGATGGAGAGTATAATGATATTCTTGTCGAGAATGGAAAGATTAAGATTGCTGATGCAAGCTGTCCGGATAAGCTGTGTGTGAATATGGGATATATATCTGAGCCTTTAATGCCAATCACATGTCTGCCTAATCATCTTGTTATCAGGATTGTGAATGACGGCGAAGAATCGCCGTCACTCGATGGAGTTGTGTATTAATTATTTCATCCAGCGGCCAGAAGCTCCACATGGAAGAACAAGTCCGTTGCTTGAAACAGGAAGACCTACTTCCTGTGAATCACAGTGTCCGCCAAAGCTCTTAAGTTCTGTGCTTAACATATAAGTAAGAACGGCTGGCTGAAGACCTGTAGTGTATGAATTAATAAGGAAAAATAATGGTTCATCAGAAAGAAGCTGTGCACAAAGCTTAACAAGCGGGTGTATGGCTTCTTCTATTTTCCAGATTTCTCCTTTAGGACCACGTCCATATGAAGGTGGATCCATGATGATTGCGTCGTAATGGTTGCCTCTTCTTATCTCTCTTTCTACAAACTTTACACAGTCATCAACTATCCATCGGATAGGCTTGTCGATAAGTCCTGAAGATTGTGCATTTTCTTTAGCCCATGCGACTATACCCTTAGAAGCATCTACATGCGTAACATTAGCACCTGCGGCTGCACATGCAAGTGTTGCTCCACCTGTATAAGCAAACAGGTTAAGAACCTTTACAGGTTCACTGCCACGCTTTTTCCTGGCATCAGAGATTATCTTTCCAAACCAGTCCCAGTTAGCAGCCTGCTCAGGGAATATTCCTGTGTGCTTGAAGCTGAATGGCTTTAAGTTGAATGTCAGCTCCTGTTCAAATGAAGGACTGTTGTAGTGAATCTGCCACTGCTGTGGAAGGTCAAAGAACTCCCATTCTCCGCCGCCCTTGGAACTTCTGTGGTAATGACCGTTCATATTCTTCCAGCCACGCTCTTTCTTAGGAGTGTCCCATATTACCTGTGGGTCCGGGCGTACAAGAATATACTTACCCCAGCGTTCAAGTTTTTCGCCCTTAGAGGTATCTATTACTTCATAATCTTTCCAGTTATCAGCTATAAACATAATTAAGTATCCTTTTCTATATAAAAATATGTTGCAGTTTGGTACCGCATTTGTTATTAAATAATTATATACGAAAATATTAATAACTGCAATCGTGCAAAAATGTTTTGGACAGCTGTGTTTTATGTTAATATATTTCTATTGAAATCTGATTAAGGGGCGATGCATATTGAAAAATGTTAGTTTAAAGAATATACAGAAGGATATTGTATCAGGAATAATTGTTGCACTTGTGTCAATTCCTATATCAATGGGGTATGCACAGATTGCGGGACTGCCTGCGGTGTATGGTCTGTACTGCTCTATTCTGCCAGTGCTTATATATGGACTTGTGACATCTTCGCCGCAGTTTGTGTTCGGAGTGGATGCAACTCCGGCGGCACTTGTTGGTGGAACACTTGCAACGCTTGGGATAGTGTCAGGTTCTGAGGAGGCAAAGGCAGTAGTTCCGTCGATAACTTTAGTTGCAGCATTGTGGCTGCTGATTTTCTTTTTTATCAAAGCAGGGCGTATTGTCAATTACATATCGACACCTGTAATGGGTGGATTTATAAGCGGTATTGGTGTGACAATAATTCTTATGCAGGCAGCAAAGCTGTTTGGCGGTAATGCGGGAACAGGAGAGGCAATAAAGCTTCTTATACATATAGCCGGTGAGATGAAGTCGTTCAATCTGTTGTCAGCAATGCTTGGAGTCGGAACAGTAGTGATTATTCTTGTTGCGAAGAAGTTCATTCCAAAGTTTCCGATGTCAGTACTTCTTATGGTACTTGGTGCACTTGCAACTGCAATTTTTCATATTGACAGATTCGGTGTTAAGCTTCTTCCACATGTTGATAAGGGGCTGCCGGGATTCTCACTTCCTGATATGTCAGTTGTGTTTAAGAATCCGTCAGATATAATACTTCTTGGACTTTCAGTGGCAGGTGTTGTCATGGCGCAGACATTGCTTGCAACTAATAATTATGCCAACAAATATGGCTATAAAGTAAGCAATAACAGAGAAATTCTGTCTTATGCTGCTGCAAATGCGGCTTCTGCTGTAATTGGCGGATGTCCTTTGAATGGAAGTGTATCAAGAACAGGAATTGCAGATCAGTTTGGTTGTAAATCACAGGTTATGTCAATAACAGCTTCTCTGACAATGCTTCTTATAGTGCTTTTTGGTACGCCGGTGCTTGAGTATCTTCCTGTACCAATACTTACAGGAATTGTTGTTGCTGCATTGATTGGAATTACTGAATTCGGGCTTGCAGTTAAATTATGGAAAACAGACCATACGGAGTTTGCAATATTTGTAGGAGCATTTTTAGGCGTTCTGTTATTCGGAACGATATACGGAGTTGTAATCGGTGTTATTCTTTCATTCATAGCTGTTATTGTCAAAGCGGTTGAACCACCAAGAGCATTTCTCGGAGTTATAACGGGACAGGAAGGGTTCTACAGCCTTAACAGATACCGTAATGTAAAGAGGATAAAAGGTGCGGTTATATACAGATTTAACGGTGCGCTTTTCTTTGCAAATATTAATACATTTGTTGATGATATAGAAAAGAATCTTGATGATAATACTAAATGGGTAATTGTAGACGCCGGAGGTGTGGGTTCTATTGATGTGACGGCAGTTGACAGGCTTATGTCTTTATATAAGGCACTTGAAAAGAAAGGAATCAGATTCTATATTACAGAGCATGAACACACACTTAATGACCAGCTAAGAGAGCTTGGTGCAGGTGAGCTAGTTGAAAAAGGTGTTGTTAGAAGAACGATTCCGCTTGCTCTAAGAGATGCAGGGCTGGACAGACCATATCCTGTCGAGGACGGGGAAGAAGAGCAGGTTGTTTCTGGCGAGGTACATGAGGACAACGAAAGACTTGCAGAAATTGAGTGGGCTTTTGGTGCAGATGCAGATGAATGGCTTGAGAAGATGGCAGCAGAGATGGCTGATGAGATTGGCAGTGTCAAGAAAGATGAGAAGAATGTTATTGTTGATGCTGAAAAGCATGCAGCATGGGGAAGAATCGGACTCTTTGATGAGAATGACCTGCTTGAGCGGCTTGAAATGCATTTGTTTGACGATAAAAAATATCCTAATCTTGATATTGATGATATTGAGAAAAGAATTGATGAACGCCGTGTGGTTGTCGAGAAGAAGCTTGCACAGATTAATCCTGACGCAATCCAGATGCTTAAAGAACACAGAAAGGAAATGCTTGACAGATTAAAGCTTCACAATCCGTATGCATATGAGCATATGATGGAGCAGAAGAGGAAGCATTATGAACATCTGAAGAAGAAAGATCCGGAGCTTGCACAGAAGCTTAAGAATTTCTATAATCTTTCAGACGATGACAAATAATTTATATAACGGAGATAATAGTGAATATATTAAATGTAGAAAAGGTCAGCAAGACCTACGGAGAAAAGGAACTTTTTAATAATATAAGTCTGGGAATTAACAGTGGCGATAAGATTGGACTTATAGGTGTGAATGGAACTGGTAAGTCTACACTTTTAAAGATTATTGCAGGTGTTGAAGAACCGGATGAGGGACAGGTTGTCAAGGGCAAGGGGATTGAGCTTGCGTATCTTGCACAGACACCTCTGTATTATGAGAATGAAAATGTACTGGAATATGTTATGCGTGGAAAGCATGCGGACAGCCAGCCAAAAGCAAAAGAGATTCTTAACAAGCTTGGAATAACAAATCATGGCGCAATGATGAATATTTTATCAGGCGGTCAGAAGAAAAGAGCAGCGCTTGCAAGAACTTTAGTTGAGCCGGCAAGGCTTCTTATTCTTGACGAACCTACTAACCATCTTGATAATGACATGGTACTCTGGCTGGAACAGTTTATTAAGAATTTCAAGGGAGAACTTATCATGGTTACTCATGACAGGTATTTCCTTGATAATGTAACTAACAGGATTGTAGAGCTTGATAAAGCTTCCTTGTACAGCTACGATACGAATTATTCAGGCTTTCTTGAACTGAAGACCCAGCGTGAGGAGATGGAGAGGGCAACTGAGGCTAAGAGACAGAATATATTAAGGAAGGAACTCGCGTGGATAAGAAGAGGATGCCAGGCTCGTTCTACCAAGCAGCAGGCAAGAATTGACAGATTCGAGGATATGAAGGAGGCTTCAAAGCAGGCGAGAGCAAGATTTGACAAGCAGCTTATGGATATGAATTCAGTCAGCAGCAGGCTTGGAAGAAAGACTGTTGAACTCCACAACATTTGCAAAAGTTTTGGAGAGAGGACAATAATTGACGATTTTACCTACATTTTTCTAAGAGATGACAGAATAGGTATTGTCGGTGATAACGGATGCGGCAAGTCTACGCTTATGAAGATTATAGCAGGTCAGCTTGAGCCGGACAGTGGCAGTGTTGAGGTTGGAGAGACTGTAAGAATCGGATATTTCATGCAGGAGAACGAACCACTTGATGACAGCCTTACTGTGCTAGAGTTCGTAAGAAGCATAGGCGAATATGTTACGACGGCAGATGGAAAGGCAACAGCGTCACAGATGTGTGAGAAGTTTTTATTTACACCGAAGCAGCAGTGGACACCGATAAGCAAGCTGTCAGGTGGTGAGAAAAGGAGACTTTATCTGTTAAGTGTTCTTATGAGTGCGCCAAATGTGCTTATTCTAGATGAGCCTACCAACGACCTTGATATTGAAACTCTTGAGATACTTGAGGAGTATCTTGATGGATTTGCAGGTATTGTAATCACTGTTTCACATGACAGATATTTCCTTGACAGAGTCGTTGACAGAATATTTGCATTTGAGGCAGGAGGCCACCTTACACAGTACGAAGGCGGTTATACGGACTACAGGGATAAATGTGTTTCTTCTATATATAATGTGGCATCAAATGGAGTATCTGATACATCCAAATCAAAGGCAGCAGGGCAAGTGAAGAAAGCATATAACAGTCATGAGGATAAGATTAAGTTCACATACATGGAACAGAAGGAATATGAGACTATAGATGATGATATAGAGAAGCTTGAAACTAAAGTTTCAGAACTTGATGACGAGATTGCAAAGAATGCAACTTCTTATTCTAAGCTTGCAGAACTTACTAAGGAAAAGGAAGATGTGGAAAGGCAGCTTGAAGAAAAGATGGAGCGATGGGAATATCTTAATGATCTCGCAGAAAAAATAGAGAAACAGAAACAGCAGTAAATATTAACAAAACAAGTGATATCAGAACAGATTATCTGGTTGAGCAAATCATATATTCATGGTATAATGATATATGATTTACTATATTAATCATATGAGGGAGGAAAAATTATGTTTTGTCCAAATTGCGGAACAAAGAACGAGGACGAGGCACTATTCTGTGGAAACTGTGGAACACGTCTAGTGATAGATGTGCCTCAGGAGACACCGGTGCAGGAAAGTGTGGAAGAAGAGCCAGAGGTAACACCGGTACAGGAGAATGTGTCAGCAGAGCCGGAGGAAACACCGGTACAGGAGAGTACACCAGTAGAGCCGGAAGTAACACCGGTACAGGGGAGTGCACCAGTAGAGCCAGAAGTAACACCAGTACAGCAAAGTGTTCCAGTTCAGCCACAGCAGGCTTTTGGTCAACAGCCTGTACAGCCTACACAGTTTACAGGTCAGAATTCCGGTCAGCAGCCTGCCAATAATAAGCCTGCCAATAATAAGCCTGCCAGATTCCCTAAGGGTATAATTGCAATTGTAGCTGCGGGAGTTGCTGTGATAGCTGCCATAATTATATTTGTATGTGTGGGAAAGAATGTGACAGACTATAAGAAAACTGCCAAGCAGTATGTTAAGGCGGTTGCAGAGTGTGAATGGAATGATGCGTATAGTCTTATTAATCTGCCTGATGGAGAGTTTCTGACTAAAGAAGCATTTATTAATGTTCATGCAGATGCGACTGGTGAGAAAGTTGAAAAGATGGCAGCAGATGACATTGTCTCAACATATAGCAAGATGCCTGGTAACAAGGCTGTTAAGGTCGGATATATAACAGATTCGGGAATGCAGTATAATGATGTGTATCTTACAGTAGCCAATAAGCACTATATGCTTTTCTTTAAGAAGTATAAAGTCAGCGCTGAGAATCTTGTAGTAAAGGATGTTACAATAAAGGTTCCAAAGGGACTTACGTTATATATTAATGATGTTATTGTCGGTGATGGATATAAGTCTGATGCATCTAAGAATGGAAACGGCTCTTCTGATGAATATGTTATACCATATCTGTTCAATGGAAAGAATAATATTAAGGTAACTGGAGAATTTATAGAGGACTACACAACACAGCTTTATGCAGCATATGATGAAGATACATTTACAGTTGGAGCATACAATGCAAAATATGTTAATTCGAAGCTTGAAGAACTTAAGACACAGGCAAGAACAGATGTGGATACAATTATTAACGCAGTACAGGCAAAGAAAGATTATTCAGCTATAGCCGACAGGGTGTGTAAAGAAGAAAAGAAGAACATAGAGTCAGCTTATAAGAATATTTACGACAGCTACAATGACAAATACAAAACTGTATCTGATTTGAAGATTTCCAAATTCACAGCTTCTATCGCGGATACATCTTTCAGAGTGGATTCAGATGATGGATGCCCGGTGATTAAAGTTTCAATTAAACTAGGATATACATACAAGATACAGTACTCAGGAAGTGATAAAGCTAACGACAAGAATAATAACAATAATTCAGCTTACATATATTATAAATATGAAGATGGTAAGTGGAAGATTAATTCTATGTATCTTGGATTTGGATTTTATTAAAATACTGTTTTGACCGGGACTTATGTTCCGGTCAAATTTGTTCTGTATTGTACTAAAAAAAATACAATTTTTTCTGTTGATTTTATATAGAGAGTAGTGTATATTAATACTTGCTGTGACATTGATAGCTGTGAAGCGTGAGG
>OHFQ01001082.1_pt1 | contig 11277 bp, 7 predicted proteins | sample 1567581 | NCBI WGS metagenome assembly OHFQ01 (sample SAMEA3879559, study PRJEB24766) | human gut metagenome | biome: human-associated habitat; feature: feces | place: USA | collected 1985/1987 | reverse complement strand
TGTATTTGTCTTACAAAACTTTGTATGAGGTGGTACATCGTTTTGTGGGAGGGTGGTACAAAATTTTGCAGGAGGGTCATACGAAGTTTTGTAGCAGGCTTATTTACTTGGTTTTCCGTAAAAGTCCGATAGCTTCATTCTCCCCTATAACCTTGAGGAACAACAGCGGCAAAATGAGCGTGACCTGAAGGAGTTGCAACACTACCAGAAGGAAATTGACACCTATCTAGGGAAAAAGCATGAGGATATTTAGTCCTCATGCTTATCAGTAAAGATTTTATAGGAAGATCATCCATATTCTCATTTCGTAAACTCTACGGAGTAATAATACATATAATCATTCTCTGTATTTAGATTATCTCCGGAAATATCCTGTATCGGTAACATACTTAATCCATTTTTACCATAAACCAAAGCCGCTAACCCCTGCTCTGTTCCAAAATCTATCGGACATGTATGGTTTATGCTTGTCGCCGATCTTCCATAATATTCCCGATCTTCAACATCATTTAAAATTGGATTTTCTATTGTGTATTTCGTATAGTTATCTGCCACAATTAGACTTGCAGAAAATTTTTCAAAATTAGGAACAACCACTATCATTCCAGTTTCGGTAGATTCTGTACCATTAAAAGATATTTCTGCAATTTTCTCATGCGATACTCTTTTTCCGGATTGATATTCAGACAAGTAAACAAAAAGGCATTTATAGTTATCCTTTGTCTTATACCGAAACATCATTACCCCATCTGCTCCAGACATCAGTTCCGCAGTTTTCATTTCCGCACTATCCGGCGATACTTCTTCTATGAAATTTCGGGGTTGTCTCATCTTCTTACACGCTATAACAGCGATTACAGTGATAAGTCCTGTCAGAATAATACAAAGTGCTACAATGATTCGTTGCAAAAATTTCTGTTTATTCTTTCCTTCCTTTGACACCTGCAATAGCGTTTCATCAGACTTTTCTCTTACACTATCTTCGCTGATATCTTCACCGGCTAAAAATTCATTGACGCTGATTCCCAATATTTCACACAGTTCCATATATACTGAAACGTCTGGAAGGCAAATTCCACGTTCCCATTTTGAAACAGACTTATCACTCTTCCCAAGCTTATCTGCAAGCTGTCTCTGTGTCAGTCTAGCTCTTTTTCTTTTTTCTGCGATATATCTTCCAATCTTAGCAATATCCATATGTCATTCCTCCTTTCATCATGACAATCTTATCTTATCACAGCAAAAAAGTACACCTCTCAAAGGTAGAATTGCCACATTTACTGCCTATATCCAATCACAGCCACAACTTTTCCATTCTCTGCCTCTATGTTTGATAGTCACGATATTATATCTATACGGCTTGTATTTCTGTATTCGCTCGGTGTAACTTTGTATCGTTCCTTAAATACCCGATTGAATGTTCTCTGACTTTCAAATCCGCTATCATAGCATATATTTGTAATGGCATCACTGGTATTTTCCAAGCGATGGCAAGCATAATTTAGTCTTGCATCATTCAGATATTGATTGAAATTACGATGGAATGTTTTGGAGAATGTTCGTGATAAAACATACTTGCTCACTCCCAAATCTCTTGCCATATCATCTAACGAGAAATTCTTTCTAAAATTACCAGACACGTACGATACTGCCTGATAGACAAGATCTTTACTTCCCACATCTCCTTTCTCGACCAGTTTCAGCTTTCCAATGCATCTTGCAATCAAAATCTGCAGGTATGCCTGTATAACTGCTATATCCATGTGGTCTGTATCTAAGATGGCATTAATTGCCCGGTATACTTCCGGCTCCACCATTTCTGCCTTTATGATTGGGTAATCCGGTGCCATCGTCTGTATAATATCAGCATATTTCCCAATCGCAAATGGTGGAGAAATAATGTAAACCGCCTTATTCACTCCCGAAGAGAAAACCTGATAATGATGGATAATATCAGGAAATACAAAACCAATATCTCCCTTTTCCATGTGGTATAACTCTTGTCCAACTCCCAGCTCCAGTGTTCCATTTGTCACACATACGATCTCCAATGCATTATGTAAATGCGGAGCAACATGCTTCGATTTTCTTTTTAAAGCTAATATTTCTTCTTTTGTATCAACAAATGATAAATGCATTGGTTACGCCCCCTTTGCAAGATTTGTCTACTTTTTCTTTCGATTTGGCAAGCAATCACATTGTATTTATTCTATAATCAGCTTGTAAATAAGGAAAGGAGGTACGCATTATGAACAAGTTTAAGAATTATATGAACAACCTTTTAGTATTCTACGCTGATTACTTTGAACATGTATATCATGCATAAAATACTAAAAGGACTACTTTGTGAAAACTGAATACCTAGCTTGCAGACCATTTCACAAAAATGAAATGGTCCTTTTTATAAATTATCAATAAATCTATTGAATGCAGCAATTCCATCTGGTGTTCGTTTATAAACGCCTGCATCCTCTAAAACCTTTGTAAAGACAATTCCGATTTCCTTTTGCACGATAGAATGAATATTCTCCGACGTAATGTCATACTTAGGAATCCATTCCTCTGCCCAGTCTGCGTGAGAAGCCATAGCTTCATTCTGCCTTAGATCTTCTCCACTCAAGATTGCCCGCTCCAAGTCTGACATTTCTTTTTTCAATCTCGCTGGTAGCACCGCAAGTCCCATAACCTCAATCAGACCAATATTTTCTTTCTTTATATGATGATACTGTGCGTGCGGATGATAAAGTCCCATCGGGCACTCCTCTGTGGTAATATTGTTTCTAAGCACAAGATCAAGCTCATACAGGTCTCCACGCTTTCTTGCTATTGGTGTGATGGTATTATGCGGAACGCCGTCTGTCTCGCTAAATATATATGCCTCCGGATCCGAATAGCCTCTCCACTTTTCTAAAATATGATTCGCCGCATCCACAAGCTCATTTATCTCTCTTCCTTGCAATCGTATCACAGACATCGGCCATTTCACGATTCCGGCATGTACATTGGGATATCCGTCCAAAACAACTTCAGATTCATATGGTGCCTTTGCCATTGCAAATACATAGCCCCCACCCTGAAAATGATCATGGCTTAAAATTGATCCTCCTACAATCGGCAAATCTGCATTTGAGCCTAATGTATAATGCGGAAACTGCCTTACGAAATCCAACAGCTTACCAAATGTTGCCTTGTTAATCACCATTGGTATATGATTATAATTAAAAATAATACAATGCTCATTGTAATAAACATACGGTGAATATTGCAGGTAATAATCTTCCTCACACAATGTAAGTGGAATAATTCTATGATTCTGTCTTGCAGGATGCATAATATGTCCTGCATAGCCCTCATTTTCCCGACAAAGCAAACATGCAGGATATCCAGACTTCTTTGTCATTCCCGCCTTTATAATATCTCTAGGATCTTTCTCTGGCTTTGACAGATTTATAGTTATATCCATCGTTCCAAAATCTGTTTCTGTCGTCCACTTTTCATCCTTCTCAATACGATCTACACGGATGTAATTTGTTATCTGGCTGAACTGATAATAAAACTGAGTTGCATGTTTAGGTGAATTTTCATATTTTTCGGCAAATTTTCTGCGAACAGTTGACGGAGCTGGTGTCAAAACTCCCATAACTTTTGTATCAAAGAGATCTCTCTGCGCAATCGTAACATCTTTCATGACTCCATTTGCAATAGCATATGCAATCATATCCTCTAAGATCAGGTGAAGTTTTCTCGGCTCTACATCTTCTTCTGATGCCACATAGTCATTTAATCCAAACAACTCCAACAATGAATTTGTTACATAGACCTCATCTGCAAGATCAATCAGACCGTTTTTCAATCCATAATTTACCAGTTCGTTAATCAAATGATTAATCATCACACATTTCTCCAATCCATCGTAATCCTAAATTACCTTAATGCCACCATACTTACGAATCTTCAACACATCGCAAGCTCCGCTTCCAAACACTTCTTCCATCCCAGTCTTGTAATGTTCCACAAGCTCGTTTGGAACAAACGCCTGAATTGTTCCTGCGAAACCACCTCCGTGCACTCGGCATACGCCTTTATCTTCCAATAGGATTTCACTCACCGCCAGTGCTACCGATACATTCTGATGGCTGACATCATGACATGTAAATACGTTTTGAAGATACTTAAAGGATGAATCTCCCGATCTCTTTACCAATAAAAGGAACTCTGAAAAGTTGTCTTTCTTTAAAGCATCTACTTCCTTTTGTACCCGTTCATTCTCACATATAAAGTGTAAAGCACGAAGTGCCGCCCTATCTCCTGCCTCTGCACGTATCTTAGATAAATTACTAAGGATTTCTTTCTTTGATACTTCTCCTAATACTTCTTTACCGAAACATGCTGCCGCCTGTTTCATCTCCATCGGTATTGCTGCATAGTCCGGTGTAAGATCTGCGTGAGAACCCTTGGTATCTGTAATACATAAACTGTATCCATGTACATCAAGATCAAATTCAACACGCTCCACCTCTGGTTTTTGAGAATTCTCAAAATTGATATGCACCAGACTTCCAACCGAGCAAGCCATCTGATCCATCAATCCACATGGTTTTCCAAAGTACACATTCTCTGCGTACTGTCCGATCATAGCAATCTCAATCGCTGATATATTGCCTTGATTGTACATGTAGGATAAGATAGTTCCAATCAGAGTTTCAAATGCTGCCGAGGAAGATAACCCTGCTCCAATCAGCACATCGCTGGTAATATATGCCTGAAATCCACCGATTGTATGCCCATTCTCTTTTGTCTTTGCTAATACGCCACGAATCAATGCTTGGGTGCTTCCTTCTTCTTTATCTTTCTTATCTAAGTCATCCAAATGAATCGCAATCAGATTATTATAACCGTCCGATACAATACGGACTACTTGATCGTCTAATTTTTTTGCAACAGCGATAGCATCATGGTTAATAGATGCAGCCAAAACCTCCCCATGCTGATGATCCGTATGATTTCCTCCAATCTCACTTCTGCCCGGAGCACTATATATCCAAACATCATCATCGCCGAATCGTGTAATATACTGTTCAATGGCTTCTATATATCGTTTTCTTTCATATGGAAGTTTGTCTTTGTCCACATAAATATCAGTCAATACATCATCACACATTCTCCCGTTAATCATCTCTATTATTGTGTTCGCCTTCAAAATATACACCTCCTTCTTGCACAAAAAGCATTGCCTTTCTCGGATGTTCAATTAGACAATGCTTTTCATTACATATAAACCTTAATACTCTGTTGCGTCTGTTACTTCATCAGACTTAATTCCCTTTTCAGCTTTCAATTTTTCATTTACAGCTTCCACGTTCATTCTGGAAAGAACAATCATAATTAACACATCAAGGATCAATGGCAACCATAAATACATAAACTGCATCATATCAAGTGCTGACTGCGGCTGTGTTGCATTTGTTCCGACATAACCACTAAGCTCTAATAACCAGCCACATACTGCAGTTCCGATTCCTCCACCAATCTTTACACCCAGTGATGTACAAGAATACATGGTTCCGTCAATTCTCTTTCCCTGTGTCAGATAAGTATACTCTGAACAAGAAGCAATCACTGCGTTCATATCTCCCTGCCATGGTCCCTGTCCAAGGGCTGCAAGGGCTGTAAATGCCAGCATAAGAGGAATACTTCCCATATATCCTGCTACAACAACCAACGCTCTACCAATAACGGCAATGATATATCCTCTGAGATTCAGCTTGTACATACCATTCCACTTGCCAACGAGTGTCGGAGTAAAGATAAGAGCTATAATAAGCGGGATATTCACCGCCCAGGCGAACTGACCAAAAAGATTCTTGTTCTTCAATACCCATGTCATGTAGTAGATACCAGCACCGATCATGGCACTATAAAGCTGCTGTAAAATATATGTTCCACAGATCATCATATAATACTTGTTCTTTACAAGAAGCTTAAATGCCTGAACCAGTCCATACTTTTCTTCATCTCCTTTTACTTCTCCCTCGTTAAGCTCCTCCTCCGGAAGCTCTTTTACGGAGAGCGCTGAGATTGTATTTACAATCAGACCGATAATTGCATAGATGATTGCTACCGTTCTCCATGCTGCTGCATCTCCACCGCAGTAATCAACAAATTTTACGGTTACAGACTGGATCAAAAGGCTTGTAGAAAATGCGAAGATGAAACGATAAGATCCCATCTGCACACGCTCTTTACTGTTCTTCGTAATCAAAGAAGTAAGTGCAGAATACGCAATATTATTTGCTGTATAGAACACACCATTTAACAATGTATATGCAATAAAGAACCATGCATATTTTGCTGTATTTCCCCAGCTTGTAGGAACCGCAAAACAACATACCAGTGTAATCGCACATCCAATGTAGCCGTAAAGCATCCACGGTTTCGCCTTACCCATCTTGCTGTGTGTCTTGTCAATCATCGAGCCAAAGAAAATGTCTGTAAATCCGTCAAACAGTTTGGAAACTGCGATCAACGTACCTACTATACCTGCTGCAAGTCCGACTGAATCCGTCAGATAAATCATCACAAAGGATGTTAAAAATGCATATACTACATTTCCTGCTATATCGCCGGATCCGTATCCGACTTTGTTATACCATTTTAAATACTTTTTTTCTTCCATAGAATCACTCCTCATCTTAATTAGGTTTAGAATTTCATGTGTCGAACAGTCTGATGCTATATTATTCTAAATGTTTTACTTTTGTTCTTTTGTATCCCAAGTATCACCATATGTCCGGACTTATATGGCAATATTTAGGGAAATGCTGTGTCAACGAGTTACATTATTATCCCTTCACATACGGAACCAGTGTAAACCGGAACCGGAATAATCTATCATCAAATCTGTACGCATCTAACACGTCTGGTCCGCAACTGTTAGAGCCTATTCCATTCTGTGCATAATCAAGACAGAATACCGTACTGTCCGATTCTATCAATTCATAGTTATGTGCCTTTTCTTCCAGCTCCTCCTGTGTATAGAAGGACGCATTGAATGAAAATGTATCTTCCTCTGCAACGGCAGTGATACCGTACTGGCTGTTGCCAAGCTCCACATAATCGCAGTCGTAGTGACTTCCGTTTTCCTGTGGGCGGATATAATCCTCATGCATATCGGAAACCTTCAGACGATACAATCCGTGGCTTGCTGCTCTATGCTTGTCCCGGTAGCTTTCCTGCGGTCCCATACCGAAGAACCCTGCATCTGTAAGCTTCTTATCTAAGAACATCCGCACACCAAATCTTGGTAGATCCGGGAACTCCTCATCCTTTTTCACTGCGATATCCGCTCCAATTCTTCCGGCTGCGTCAATCGTCCAAGTGATTGTCACATCCATAATTTTCTGCACGGTTGCTGCCACGACCGAAGCCTGACTTGTCACAGTTACTCCGTGCTTTCCCTGAATCACCTCTGACTTGTATGCTCTTGTATAGGCTTCGTTGTAGTGGGCTTTCTTCCACTCTGCCTTGATATACATATCGTTATCCGTCGGTGCTCTCCAGATGTTCAGTTCCATCGGATGATTCATATATTCTCTGCCTGCAAATGTCAGGCTGTCAAAAAGTGCCGTCCGCTTGTTGACCGTATAGGAGAAATCCCGTCCCTTTATGATGATCTCTGTATCATTTTCCTGTACCTGAATACCCGTATCAGGCACTTCCTTTGTAAGCCAGCCTACTGCCTGCTGATTCTTTGCACCCTTACTGCTTACATCTATCTCGTCAAAGCCTAAGACATACGCCTTGGAAAGAAGCGGAATGTCCTTCTTCAGCTTATAGAACAGCTTCAGATATACCTTTCCATTCTCAGGGATTGAAAGCTTTAAGGTTGTACTTCCATCACGATGCGGTAAAATGGATACTTCGGAAAGCTTCCCCTTCCCTATTACAAGCCCATCCTGTGACAACTCATAAGTAATCTCTGCATAATCCTTCAGATCATCAAAATCCATATAGTTGTGAAGCACTAATTCTCCACTTGCTGCATCATACGATACTACTCTTGCCGGTCGGTATACATTCTTGTACTCCAAAAGTCCGGTGTGTATCCTTCTGTCCGGATATACCAGACCATCCATACAGAAGTTGCTGTCATGGATTACTTCGCCATGATCGCCACCATAGGCATATATCGTCTTGCCATTTTCGGCTACACCATGGACGATTGCATGATCGCACCACTCCCACACGAAACCGCCGCACATCTTATCCTCTGCCTGTATCATCTGGAAATAATCTTCAAAATCTCCGGGACCATTTCCCATACTGTGGCAGTATTCCACCAGAAGGAATGGTTTGCTGCCATCCTTTTCCAAATATTCCTCTATCTCAGTAAGTGCAGGATACATACGGCTGTATAAGTCAAGATTCCCGTAATCATAGGTTACATCGTAATTGCGGTATCTGGCACTCTCATACTGCGTGATACGTTCCGGATCAAATCCCTTTGTCCATGCCAGTGCCTTCTCAAAGTTGCAGCCATAAGCGCTTTCATTTCCCATAGACCACATCACGATACAAAACCGGTTCTTGTCACGCTCCACCATCAGCTTCACACGGTCAACAATCGCAGCTTCCCATACCGGATCATCTGCTATCTTCTCATTCCAACGCTTAAAGCGGTTGTAATCCGTATCCTCTTTTCGATACAGCATAAATGGTCCGTGTGCTTCGATATCTGCCTCGTCAATCACCATAAATCCATAGCGGTCGCACATTTCATAGAAAAATGGTGCATTTGGATAATGGCTGGAACGAATGGCATTGAAGTTGTGCTGCTTCATCAGGGTAAGGTCTGTCTTGATCTGCTCCATGCTAATTGTAAATCCGGTGACCGGATCGGAGTCATGGCGGTTCACACCACGGAATTTAATCTTCTGTCCATTTAAGTAGATTACCTGATTCTTAATCTCGATCTTGCGGAGTGCTATATGGTCTACGATTACCTCCTGCTCCGTCTCCAGAATAATCGTATACAGATACGGATTCTCTGTATTCCAGAGTGTATAATCTACAATCTCAAAAGTCGATTCTCCACTCTCGGAAATAACACCCTCGGAAACAACTGCTCCATTCTTATCCTCGAGTTTTACCCGAACCTCTGTCGGCTCGTAAAATGCTGTTGTAAGATTTATCCTTGCAATGTCTGAATCTAATTGTGTTGTAATGCGATAATCACGGATTCCCTTTTCCGGACGTTTTAAGAGATACACATCACGGAAGATTCCGCTCATACGGAACTTGTCCTGATCTTCAAGGTACGAACCGTCGCACCACTTCATCACAAGCACGGAAATCCGGTTCTCTCCTTCCCGCAATACGTCTGTCACATCAAACTCACTGGTCATGTGGCTCACCTGACTGTAACCTACATAGGTGCCGTTTAACCATACATAAAAGCAGCTATCCACACCTTCAAAGTTAAGATATGCCTTTGGTGCTGCAGCATCCTTTGCATAGTCAAAGGTATGCACATAAGCTCCACATGGAATATCCTGTGGCACATATGGCGGATCAAACGGAAATGGATAACGGATATTTGTGTATTGGTGTGTATCATAACCTGCCATCTGCCATACACTCGGAACTTTGATCTCGTCAAAGCCCTCAACCGAATAACCATCCTCATAAAAGGCATCTTTCATATCATAGATGCTGTCAAAATACTGAAACTTCCATGTACCATTCAAAAGCTGCATTCTGTCTGACAGCTCTCTGTGCTCTACCAGGTCATCCATCCGCTTGGAAGCCGGCATGTAATAAGCTCTCGCCGGCATCGTATTGTCATGTAATACACTTAAGTCCTCATAGTAACGTGGCACGATCATAAATAATCCTCCTTCATTCATACAGTTTATACACTTTTTTGTTGCTTGTACCCTTGCTAACAGTTTTCTCCTTACTGTCTGCTTTTTTTCCTTCTCGCTTTTGTTAGATTTATATTACCTTAATCCATTTCTTATGTCTATAAACTAGAATGGACAAAATATGCACAAAATGATACAATAATCCCATCAATCAGAAAAGGAGTGCTGCCCTATGTACATGAACACCGGTTATTTGAACCATTCACATATGGATTTTAAGGATAAAAGCCGACCACTGATTGTCGGTAGCTGCGGAATCTATCGTTTGTCTGAGCACACAAAGATGCCAACCTATCGCCCAAGAGGACGTGTTGATTTTCAGATTATATATATTGCAGCCGGATGCGGACATTTTCATTTTGATACTGTTGATAATGAAACAATTGTTCCCGCTGGTAACATTGTCATATTCCGTCCAAAAGAGCTTCAGAAATATGAATACTATGGGGAAGATAAGACAGAAGTCTACTGGATTCATTTTACTGGAAGTGATGTAAAAAATATCCTAAGAAAATATGGTTTCCCAGATAACGAGAGAATATTCCCGGTTGGTACATCCATAGAATATGAGCGTGTATTTAAGAGAATTATTATAGAATTACAACGTTGTCAGGATAACTACGAAGAAATGCTCACATTATTGCTCCGTCATCTTCTGATCATATTCCAACGTGAGCTTACCAGAGAGCATGTTTTAAAAAATGAATATCTCAACCACGAGATGGATACCGCCATGACATATTTTAACGAAAATTATAACCGTGATATCAATATAGAAGAATATGCGACATCCAAGGGGATGAGCGTCAGTTGGTTCATACGAAGCTTCAAGAAGTTCACGGGTTCTACTCCTATGCAGTTTATTGTTGCGCTCCGTGTCAACAACGCACAGGTCTTGCTTGAGACAACCAACTATTCCATCAATGAAATATCTAAGATTGTAGGCTACGATAACCAGCTCTATTTCAGCCGATTATTTCATAAGCTGAAGGGATTTTCTCCGAGGGAATATCGGAAAACCAGAAAGTCGGAAATATAAAACTAAAGCCAGGAAAAAGTCACGCATATAATGCATATTCTGTATCATTTCATTCATTGTTTCGTATGTAATATCCATCTATAATAGGAATAACTACTATTATGGAGCTGTTGGTTCTGTAGGCATGATAAGTTTCTTATTTTTCTCATTATGTATGGGACTTTCCTCCGGCATAGGCGTAATCGTTTCTAAATGTTTTGGTGCAAAAAAAGAAGAAGAAGTGAAAACTGCGATTGCTAACTCCATATATGTGATGAGTGGAGGGTGCGGACAAAATTCTGGACTACTATAGGGCTTCGAAAGGAGCCTTTTTAT
>OHFQ01001072.1_pt1 | contig 11336 bp, 10 predicted proteins | sample 1567581 | NCBI WGS metagenome assembly OHFQ01 (sample SAMEA3879559, study PRJEB24766) | human gut metagenome | biome: human-associated habitat; feature: feces | place: USA | collected 1985/1987 | reverse complement strand
TGGCGCCGATGTTCACCGAGCTGCACACGATGTCGGTCTCGGCCAGTGCGCGGGGGATGGACTCGATCAGGCGGCGGTCACCGGCCGAGAAGCCCTTGTGCACAAGGGCAGTGTAGCCGCCCACAAAGTTCACGCCCACCTTCTTGCCTGCGGCATCCAGTGCCTTGGCAAAGTCCACGGGGTCTGCATCGGGGCAGGCACCCAGCAGCATGGCAATGGGGGTGACGCTGATCCGCTTGTTGATGATGGGAATGCCGTACTCGGCGCTGATATGCTCCACGGCGGGCACCAGATCGGCTGCCTTGGTGGTGATCTTGTTGTAAATCTTTTCGCAGGCCTTCTTCGGGTCCGGATCAATGCAGTCCAGCAGGCTGATGCCCATGGTGACCGTGCGCACGTCCAGATTGTCCTGCGTGAACATCTCGATGGTCTCGAGGATGTCGCCGGTATTCATCATGCTCATAAGAGTATCCTTTCTGAACCTCTCCGTCCTTGCTTCGCAATGCCACCTCTATTCAGGGAGCTGGCGCAAAGCGTCTGAGAGGTCTTGTCTGTTAGATGGTATGCATCGCGTCAAAAACTTCCTGGCGGGTCAGATTGATCTGCATCCCCATCTCCTTGGCCAGAGCATCGGTGCGGGCGTGCAGCTCCTCATGGCTGACGCTGCACTTGGAGATATCCACCAGCATGATCATGGCAAACATCCCCTGCAGGATGCTCTGGGTCACATCCTCAATGTTGATGTTCAGTTCGGTGCACAGACCGGCCACCTTTGCGACAACGCCCACGGTATCGTGTCCAATGACGGTAATGAAAGCTTTCATGGTTTCCACCCTCGTTTTCCTTATAGTGATTGGTGCCGCCAAAGACCCGGCACACGCTTACCCTTCCAGTATAGCAGATTTAGCAAATTTTGAACACACTTTTTGTAAAAAAGAGCAGAATACAGGGGTAAAAGACATTCTATATAAAAATCAAGTGCATTCTGCCGGGGCTTGTGCTATACTTATACTTAATTTCCCGCGGATTTCCGTGTAGAGGGTTGATAAGGAGTATATGACAATGGAACAGCTTTTGAAGATTCTGGAAAACAACGCCCGTCTGCCCGTGGAGGACATTGCCACCATGCTGAACAAATCCCCCGCCGAGGTGGCGGCGATGATGGACCTTGCCCGGGCACAGGGCATCATCAAGGGCTACAAGACCCTTGTGGACTGGGAAAAGGCCAAGGTGAACCGCGTGGAGGCGGTCATCGAGCTGAACGTCAGCCCCAAAAAGAGCCGCGGCTTTGACGAGATCGCAGCCACCATTGCCGCCTTTGACGAGGTGGAGAGCGTGCTGCTGATGAGCGGCGGGTACGACCTGCAGCTGGTGATCAAGGGGCAGACCTTCCAGGAGATCGCCCTGTTTGTGGCAAAGCGGCTCTCGCCGCTGGACGATGTGCTGTCCACCGCCACCCATTTTGTGCTGCGCACCTACAAAAAAGAGGGGCGGCTGTATCAGGATGAAGAAATTGATGAAAGAGAGTGCACGGTGCTGTGATGGATTATGATAAACTGATCGCGCCTGCTGCCAAGGCCATGCGCCCCTCCGGCATCCGCAAATTTTTCGATCTGGCCGCCGAAATGCCCGAGTGCATCAGCCTTGGCGTGGGCGAGCCGGACTTCAAGACCCCGTGGGCTGTGCGCGAAGCCGGCATTGAAAGCCTTGAGCACGGCCGCACCCGCTATACCTCCAACGCAGGCTTAAAAGAACTGCGCGCCGAGATCAGCCGGTATCTGGAGCGGCGCATGAACCTGCGCTACGACCCCATGCGGCAGATCCTTGTGACCGTGGGCGGCAGCGAAGCCATTGATATGTGCATCCGCACCATCGTGCAGCCCGGGGATGAGGTGATCATCCCGGAGCCCTGCTTTGTCTGTTATGAGCCCATCACCACCCTGTCCGGCGGTGTGCCGGTGCATGTGCCCTGCCGCCAGGAGGATGAGTTCCGCCTCAGGCCAGAGGCCCTGAAAGCCGCCATCACCCCCAGGACCAAGCTCCTTATCATGCCGTTCCCCAACAACCCCACCGGTGCAGTGATGGAGCGGGAGGATCTGGAAGCCATTGCGGAGGTCCTGCGGGATACCAACGTCATGGTGCTTTCGGATGAGATCTACGCCGAGCTGAACTACGGCCTGCGGCCCCATGTCTCCATTGCCACCCTGCCCGGCATGGCCGAGCGGACCATTGTGGTGAATGGTTTTTCCAAAAGCTATGCCATGACCGGCTGGCGCTTGGGCTATGCCTGCGGCCCGGCTCCCATCATCAAAATTATGACCAAGATCCACCAGAGCGCCATTATGAGCGCTCCCACCACCAGCCAGTACGCCGCCATCACCGCCCTGAAAGAGTGCGACGGCGAGATCGACCGGATGAGGGACGAGTACAATATGCGCCGCCGCTTGGTGGTGCGCAGTTTCAACGACATGGGCTTGACCTGCTTTGAGCCCCGGGGTGCATTCTACGCCTTCCCCTGCATCAAGAGCACTGGCATGAGCAGTCAGGAGTTCTGCACAAAGCTTTTGGAGCAAAAGCACGTTGCCATCATCCCCGGCGATGCCTTTGGCGCTTCCGGCGAGGGCTACTGCCGCGTTTCCTACGCGTACAGCGTGGAGCACCTGACCGAAGCGCTGAAGCGCATCCGGGAATTTCTGGTGGAAAACAACATTTACCACGGCAACTAAGGAGGAACACAGATGGAACGGCGAGAGCGGAGAAATGCAGTGACGGTGCTGGCCCCGGCCAAGCTCAATCTGGCACTGGACGTGGTAGGGCTGCTGCCAAACGGCTACCATGCGCTGGACATGACCATGCAGACCATCACTCTATACGAGCGTGTAGTGCTGCGCCGCAGCGCCGGGCTCAGCCTGCAGCTGCCGGGCAGCCCTGTGCAGCCCAACGATAAAAACACCGCCATCAAGGCAGCGCTGGCGTTTTTTCACTACACCGGGCTGCTGGCGGGGGTGGATATCATCATCCACAAAAACACCCCGGTGCGGGCTGGTATGGCCGGCGGCAGCGCGGACGCTGCCGCCGTGCTGGTGGGACTGAACGCTCTGTACGGCGCAAAGCTTTCCATGAGCGAGCTGTGTGCGCTGGGCGCGGGTATTGGTGCGGACGTGCCCTTTGCCCTGATGGGCGGCACCTGCCGGGTGCAGGGCGTGGGCGATGTGATCAAGGCGCTGCCGCCCGTGCCGGACTGCTGGTTCACGGTGGTGATGCCGGACTACGGCGTGTCCACCCCGGAGGCCTTTGCAGCCTACGATACCGTGGGCAGCAGCACCCACCCGGACTGTGAAGCGCAGGAAGCAGCCATCCGCGCCGGAGATCTGGACGCCGTATGTGCTGCCGCCGGCAATGCGCTGGAAGAGTGCAGCGGCGCAAAGGATAACGAAGCGATCAAGGCCCTGCTCCGGGCGCACGGCGCTGTCACCGCGCTGATGACCGGCAGCGGCGCGGCAGTGTTCGGCGTGTTCCGGGACGAAGCTGCCGCCAGAGCCGCCGCAGCGGCGGCAAAGCGGCAGTGGCCGCAGGTGTATGTGGCGCAGCCCGACCGCGGCGGTGCCCGGGTGATCCGCTAAAAAGCATAAACCTCCTTCCCGCAGGGCATACTGACCCCAAAGGAAGGAGGTCTTTTTAGTGCAGACCTTTTACAAAATCTGCCTGCTGCTGCTCATCGTGGGCGGTGTGAACTGGGGGCTTGTGGGCTTGTTCCAGTTCGACCTTGTGGGCTGGCTGCTGGGCGGTAGCACCTCGGTGTGGTCCCGCATCGTGTTTGCGCTGGTGGGCTTGGCTGCTCTTGGCTGCATTCCGAATCTGTTCAGCGAGGAACCGGAGGAAGAATAACAAAACGGCTGCTGCACTTTTGCGTGCGGCAGCCGTTTGTGCGTTGCAGCGCTTCCGGTAAAAAAGCAGGTCTGGAAAATCCTTGGATTTTCCAGACCTGAAAATAAAAAACGTTTTCTGCGTGGATTACTTGTCGTTATCCACATCATCCCAGCCGATAAGGTCGGGCAAGGTCAGCGTTTCGTCCGAGCAGTGATGGCTTGTGCGGCGCTGGTCGGCGGCCTTGGTGTGCACTACCTCGCGGGCAAGTTCCCGGATGGCAACGCAGTCCTCCGGCAGGTCGGTCTGGCTGCGGCCGGAGTGGGTGAATAAAATTTTTCCCTCATGCCCTACGATCAGGGTCATGGGCAGGATCTGCGGGGCATTGCGGTCGTAATGATAGCCGGCATCCCGGGCACTTTTGTAGATGCGCTGGGCAGAAAAGCTCCAGCTCAAAAGCCCGCGCGCCTGCTCCACGCCCAGATAGCTGTACAGCACACCCGGCGCATCGCAGATGATGGGGAAGGGAAACTCCTTCCCCTGTGTAGCCTCGGCCACCGCACGGGGCGCTGAGCGCACCACACACGCCAGCCGCACACCCCGCAGCCGCGGCAGGGTCTTTAAGTAGCGGGTCAGGTATTCCCGGGTGACCGGGTGGTCGAACCCGGGCAGAAAGATCATGCACAGGGGCTCGGTGCCCGCACACAGGGCGTAAAAATCGTTGCCCGGGGTGGTGGGGGTGTCAAAGGTGAACCGGGGAATGGAAGTACCAACCAGATGCTCAGAACTCATGCCGCAATTGCACATCCTTTCAAGTGGTGATAAAAAAATCCACAGCCGTGCCCTGTGTTTGCAGGGGCACAAGCGGTGGATTGGATTACTATAAAGATCCCGCCCGGTCGTCTGCGGTCAATCAAACCTACCCTTACGGACAGGTGGGTGCCCTGTCTCCGGAATCACGCTTCCTCATCGAGCCTCCATGGTCGACCCATGGCGGGGAGGTCTGCAATCCACCGGAGAACTCCGGGCTCCCGTTGAATGATTAGTAGGATCATACAAACCGCAACAAATCGAGCCGGGCAGGAAGTCTTGCACGGGTCAATCCGTCAAAGGACTTACTCGATGTCGTAGTCCTCGCTCAGACGCTGCTCGAACAGCTTGCTGACTTCCATCAGCACCTCGTCATCCTCTACAACGTCCAGATATTCGCCTTCATCGTCCTCCCCGACACTCAGGATCACCAGCTGGGCGTCCTCGTTCAGGTCCTCTTCGTTTTCGGCGTATTCCACAACGGCCAGATAATGCACACCCTTGTGGTCCAGCGCGTCGATCACCTCAAAGGTGACCTCGTTGCCGTCCTCGTCCTCAAGGGTCATCAGGTCAGGCTGATATTCTTCCTCAGTATTAGGGTTCTTGATCTCGTCAGACATAATACGCTCCTGTATTGCTTTATCACAAAAAGCAGTTGATGCTGCGGGCTGCACCCCGCCTGGTCTGCTTATAGTGTAGCGTGTTTTGTGCAGTTCGTCAAGATGCTTTTTCGCACAGAAATCATTGGATAAATTTTCACGCATTTTCCTCTCGCACTGCTGCGCAGAATATGGTATACTACTGGTTGAATCTTTTGCGCTGCACCGTGCAGCGTGCAGTACAGTATATGGAACAGGGAGCGGGAATATGTTGAAAAAATTCGGGGCAGTCTGTCTTGCGGCGGTGCTGCTGCTTACCGGCTGCACGCTGCGGCCGCAGGAAAACGGCAGCAAAGTCCAGAGCATCAGCCGCCCGGCGGTGGAATCCGCCGAGCTGCAGTTCACCCACCCGGCAGCAGGGGACACGGTTGCGGTGTTCGATACCTCTGCGGGTGTTTTCCGGGCGGTGCTCTTCCCGGAAAAGGCTCCGCAGGCCTGCGATAACTTTATCGGCCTTGTGCAGCAGGGCTACTACAACGGCCTTACCGTAAGCCGGGTGGAGAATCAGTTCGTGGTGGAAGCCGGGCAGGGCGCAGACGGCAAGGGCTCTACCATCTGGAAGGGCAGCCGCTACCCGGTGGAAGCATCGGACAGCCTGCACCACTACGCCGGGGCGCTGTGCATGGGCGTGGACGCCTCCGGCGAGTGCGCCAGCGTGTTCTACGTGGTGGAATCGCTGCCGGGAGAACAGTCGGTAACGCAGGAACTGGTGGATCAGATGAATGCTGCCGGTTACCGCGCCGAGGTGGTATCCGCTTACCAGACGGCGGGCGGTGCGCCTTATCTGGACTACACCGATACCGTGTTCGGGCAGGTGTACGAGGGCATGGACATCGTGGACACCATCGCCCAGACCGCCGTGGACGAAAGCCAGAAGCCCACCGCCGATATCACCATCAACAGCGTGAGCATCGAGACCTATCAGGGATAAATAGTAAAGTCAAAAAATGATGCCTGTGCGTGAGCACAGGCATCATTTTTTATATCTCCCCGGGATGCTCCTTGCGCCATGCAAGGTAGTCCTCTAAAATCACCGTGGCGCTGACCGAATCCAGAATCTCCTTGCGGCGGCTGCCGTAGGTGCCGCTTTCGTCCAGAAGGTCGGCGGCGGCGCAGGTGGTCTGGCGCTCGTCCCACATCCGCACCGGCAGGCCGCTCCAAAGCTCTACGGTCTTTGCCAGCTTGCGGCTCTTGGCGGCGCGTTCGCCCTCGGTGCCGTCCATATTCAGCGGCAGACCGATCAGAATCATCTCGGCTTCGATCTCCTTGGCCACCTCGCATACCCGGGCGGCTACCTTATTGCGGGCTTTTAAAGTGATCTGGGGCGTGATGGCGGTGGTAAGAAATTCGGTGCGGTCGCAGGTGGCAAGGCCGGTGCGGCTGTCCCCGTAGTCAACGGCTAAAATCTTCATATAAAGTCCCTTTCCGGTGTGCAGGCTGTTTTTTTAGTGTACCACAGCTGGCAGGGGATTGCAAAGAAAAGCTGTGGTTTTATCACCGGTTTCGTGTTACAATAAAGGCAAAAATCAACGAGCGGGAGGAAACCGAAATGCTGAAACTGGTTCTGGGCGCTTCCGGCAGCGGCAAGACCACCCTGCTGTATGCCCGCATCCGTGCCCGCGCCGAGGCGGGAAAGCGCAGCATCCTGCTGGTGCCGGAGCAGTTTACTTCCAGCACCGAAGCGCGCATCTACCGGGAGCTGGGAGATGCCCTTTCCGGCATGGTGGAAAGCTATTCCTTTACCAGTCTGGCCGAGCATATCCTTGCGGTAGAGGGCGGCGCGGCGGTGCAGACCCTGACCGATGCCGGGCGGGCGGTGCTGGTGCGCCGTGCGCTGGAGGAATTGCAGGATAACGTGCACTACTACTACCGCCACCGGCGCAGCGCGGCCTTTTGCCAGATGGCTGCCGAGACCATTGATGAGCTGAAAAGCGCCGGGCTTTCTGGGCAGCAATTGCAGGAGCTTGCCCGGGACTGCGGCACCGAGAGCGCAAAGCTGGGCGAGCTGGCACTCATCTTTCAGGGCTACGAAAGCCTGCTGGCGGGCACCGGTATGGACCCCGCCGACCGTCTGGAGCTGGCGGCTGACCGGCTGGAAGCTGCGCTTGCCCGGGATGAGCTGCCGGACTTTTTGCGCGAGCGCGAGGTGTTCATTGACGAGTTCGATACCTTCAACGCGCCCAAGAAGCGGCTGATGGGTGCCATGCTGGCCGCGCTGCCCGCCGTGACGGTGGCGCTGTGCGAGGACGGCGCACCCATGCAGCCCGGGGACTTGGAACTGTTCTCCGGTGCAAAGCAGGTGGCGGCGCAGCTGCGCCAGCTGGCGCGCAAAAACGGCGCACAGGTGGCCGCGCCGGAACTGCTGCGGCGGGACCTGCGCCACAAAGACGCCCCGGGCCTTGCCGCCTTGACTGAGCTGCTGGAGACCGGCAGCTGCACCCCGCCGGAAAGCGCCCCGGAGCTGCGGCTGTTTGCCGCCGCCAGCCGGGAAGAGGAAGCCCGCTGCGCCGCTGCCGCCATCCGCCGCCTGATGCGGCAGGGGGTGCGCTGCGGAAAGATCGCGGTGGTCTGCCGCGATATCAGTCTGTACCGGGCTGCGGTGCGGTACGAGTTCCGCATGGCAGAGATCCCGTTGTACTGCGACGAGCCTACCACCCCGGAGTTCAGCGCACCCGCCACGGCGGTGCGGGCGCTGCTGGCACTGCTGCGGGGCGCGGACATGACCGAGCAGCTGACCGTACTGGCCAAGACCGGCCTGTGCGACCTGACCGAGCCGGAAGTCTGCGCGCTGGAAAACTACGCTTACACATGGTCGCCTAATGCAGCGGCGTGGCGGGCAGAATTTACCAAAAGCCCCCGGGGCTTCGGCGATGCCGAACTGACTGAGGAGGACACCCAGAACCTGACCCGCGCCGAAAACGCCCGCAAAAAGCTGGTGATGGCGGTGGATACCCTGCGCAGCAAGGTGCGCAGCGCCAACGCCGAGCAGATCAGCCGGGCGCTGTATTTCTGCCTGAAGGAGCTGGGCGCAGAGGGACAGCAGGCTGTGCAGGTGGAGGATATCCGCACTGCCCGGGGCATCCCGGCGGCAGAGGAAGCCGCCCGCGAGTGGAACGTGGTGATGCAGCTGCTGGACGAGATGGCGCGGCTGCTGGGCAGTCAGGGCATCACCGTGCCGGAGTACGAGGATCTTTTCAGCCTGCTGCTGCGCTCCTCTGACCTTGGGCACATCCCGCAGACGCTGGATGCGGTGGTGCTGGCAAGTGCCGGCAAAATGCGTCTGGATGCGCCGGACTATGTATTCGTGCTGGGGCTTGCGGAGGGGGAATTTCCCTGTACCCCCGCAGAAAGCGGCCTGCTGACCCACGCCGACCGTGACCTGCTGATGGCAAAACAGATCGACCTGCCGGACTGCTTTGAGAACCGCGTGGTGCGCGAGCAGGTCTGTTTCTACAAAGCCCTTACCGCCCCGGCAAAGGGGCTGTGGATGAGCTGGCCGAAAGGGCAGGGACAGACCCTGTGCGCTGCGCTGGAACCCATCGTGGAGGCATTGCAGCCCGCCGCACCGCAGCTGGAACTCATCGACCTTGCCGCCACCCCCGCAGACGGCTTAGACGTGCTGGGCGGCGGCTGGCCGATGACCGAACTGGAACGCGCCAGCCTGACCGAGGCGCTGCGCGCCCCCGGCGAAGAGGTGCAGGCACCCCGGGGGCTGGCACTGTTACAGCGCATGGAGCAGGACCCGCCCCGGCAGGTGCAGGATCTGCCCACGCTGGAAACGCTGCTGGGCAGGCGGCTGCACATCTCGCCCAGCCAGCTGGAAAAATACTATACCTGCCGCTACGGCTACTTTTTGCAGTATGTGCTGGGGCTCAAGCCCCGCCGCCGTGCAGAGCTTTCGGCCGACCAGAGCGGTACCCTGATGCACTGGGTCTTGCAGATGGCACTGGACCCCCACCCCGGGGCGGACAACCCCTGTGCCGGGCTGCGCCCCTTTTTGGAACTGGACGACGCCGCCATGGCTGACCTTGCCGCCGCGCTGGTGGATGAGTATGCGCGGCGCTATCTGCCGGAGGATACCGCACGCTTTGCCTATCTGCTCTCCCGGCTGAAAAAGAGCATGACCAGCCTGTTGTGCTATCTGCGGGACGAGCAGAACCAGTCCCAATTCAAGCCCGTGGCCTGTGAGCTGAAAATAGGCCGAGGTGAGGATGCCGTGCCCGGGCAGGTGTACCGCCTGTCAGATGGGCGCACAGTGCAGCTGGTGGGCACGGTGGACCGCGCGGACGAGTGGATCGAGGACGACGGCACCCGCTGGGTGCGGGTGGTGGACTACAAGACCGGCAGCAAAAAGCTGGACTTGAAGGAGGTCTACTGCGGGCTGGACTGCCAGATGCTGCTCTACCTGTTCAGCCTGACCCGGGATAAAAGCGGCCGCTTTACGGGGGCGGAACCGGCGGGTGTGCTCTATCTGCTGGCCGACCCGGCCCCCGAGACGACCACCCGGGGCAAGGCCGCCCGGAGCATGGAATACAAGCTGGACGGCCTCGTCCGGGACGAGCAGAAGGTCTTTGACGCCATGGACGCCGAGGAGACGGGGCGGTATCTGCCCTTCAGCTTCCGGGGCGGTGTACCCAGCCCCTACCAGAAAGAGAAACGTGCCGACAAGGCCAAGCTCTCCCGCATCCAGCTCCATCTGGACGACCTTGTGACCCGGATGGGCGAACAGCTCTACAGCGGCTGCATCGCCGCCGAGCCGCTGGTCACGGGCCGGAGCCCCTGCCAGTGGTGTGATTACGGCTTTGTCTGCTGCCACGAGACCGGCATCGGGGAGCGGGCGCTGGAGGCCCCCGCAAAGCCATTTGAGGCTCCCGGGCAGCCCGAAGAGGGAGAGGAGGAACAGGCATGAGTGAACCCAAGTGGACCCCCGCCCAGCGGGCCGCCATCGAGGACCGGGGCGGCGCGCTGCTGGTGAGTGCGGCGGCGGGCAGCGGCAAAACGGCTGTTCTGACGGAGCGGGCTGTCCGGCTCATCACCGACCCGGAGCATCCCGTGGATGCGGACCGTCTGCTCATCGTTACCTTTACCAATGCGGCGGCGGCAGAGCTGCGGGCACGCATTGGGCAGGCGCTTCTGAAGCGCAGCCAGGCGGAACCCGGCAATGGCGCGCTGCGCCGCCAGCGGATGCTGCTGCAGCGCGCACCCATCTGCACCATCGATGCCTTCTGTCTGGACCTGCTGCGCAAGCATTTTCAGGCGCTGGATATCCCGCCGGACTTTTCCCCCGCAGACCCCGGCAGTGTGGAGCTCCTGCGGGCCTCTGCCCTGAGCGAGACGCTGGAAAATGCCTACCGGGATGCGGACTTCTGCGCCTTCGCCGACCTCTACGGCAAGGGCCGCACCGACCGTGCGGCGGGCGAGACGATCCTGCATGTCTACGATTTCCTGCGCGCCCTGCCCGATTACGACAAAAAGCTGGATGAATTTCTGGCTCCGTGGCAGGAGGAAAATGGCTTTGCTGCCACCTGTTGGCATGATCTGCTGCTGGCCGAAGCTGCCCGCAGTGCCCGGGCAGCAGGGGAACTGTTCCGCGCCGCGCTGGCTGACTGCCCGGGCGACCGGGAGCAGGAGCTGGCCGATGCCGAGGAAAAGAAAACGCCCTCTGCCCGGGAAAAGGCAAAGAATGCCGTGCTGGAAAAATATACCGATGCACAGGAACGGCTGGACAAGGCTGCCGCCCTGCTGGGCAGGGTGGAACAGCTGGCTGTGGCGGGGGAGTGGACCCCGCTTTACGATCTGCTGACCCCCTATGTGCTGGGCATGGAGGAACTGCCCGGCCTGAAAGGGATGAAAAAGCGGCTGAACGGCGAACACAAAAAAGTCATCCGCACCCGCGCCGATGAAGGCGCGGCCCTGTTTGCGCAGATCCTTGAGCTGATCCCCTGCAGTGAGGAGGAGGCTGAGGCAGACCGCAGGGCCGCAGAGCCCCGCCTGCGGGCG
>OHFQ01001067.1_pt1 | contig 11366 bp, 14 predicted proteins | sample 1567581 | NCBI WGS metagenome assembly OHFQ01 (sample SAMEA3879559, study PRJEB24766) | human gut metagenome | biome: human-associated habitat; feature: feces | place: USA | collected 1985/1987 | reverse complement strand
GAAAATTAAAAGAAGCTAAAATACAACAATCCAGAGATAACCTTTCAGAAATTTTCGAACAGGAAAAGGAGATGGCAGCCAAAAATAATAATACAAGGAGGAAAACATTATGACACTTAAAGCGTTACTGATTAATTTAGAAACGATACGAGCTGGAATGAGCGAAGAAATAAGATCACAGCTAAAATTATCTAAGGAATTTGGAGAACTTACATCTTATTACAGGGATGTTCCTTATGCAGAAAGGGGATTATTTCCTAATTCAGCCATAATGATGAGATCTGACAGCAAAGAATGCACCGTTCAGGAATTTATTGACAGGGCATATCAGTTTCTCCAAGAACACAGGTATTCATCAGAAGCTTCTATACTTATTGATGGCAGAAGCATTTTAGCACTTAAAGAATGTGGCTTGAAGATAACACTTATTACCACCAATATTGATCTTGAAACTTTCATAAAAGATTCTATTAAACAGAATAAAAATTGGATGAAAATTTTTTATGAAAATGAAATTTCCAGTATAGAATTTCCAGCAATGAGTTCGGATTACTGGCATGACTATACAGAATATCTGAATGCAGTAAGAATGAGTTTTAGACTTATTGTTCATGCTAATAAAATTGCCGATGATAAAATCAGAAAAGGCATATTTATGGAAGCTGTTAATGAAGTTATACCAAAACTCGAAGAGGATAACTTTTGTGAATGGATTAAGTACGATTACCGTACTATCTGTCCAAAATATCATGACGCAGATAATCCTTACTGGCGGATGCCTGAAAACATGGACAAGCTTAAATACTGTCCTTACTGTGGAAAAGAGATAAAGATAGTAGAGTAACAGAAGGAAAGACTGGCATTTGCTGGTCTTTTTTTTACGCTTAAAATCCATCTCTATTGCGTAGTTAATTAATCATAAAACAAAATAAAGGAGGATAAGCTTATGATTAAAATAGGAGTAGATTTCGATGATGTGCTGGCAGGTTTTGTTAACATTGCCTGTGAGCTCTGCAACAAGGAACGTGGTACTACATATACAAAGGAAGACATTACTGCATGGGGATATGATACATGTCCTGCAGCAAAGGACGTATCGTCATATTACAATGATGACAGAGTATATGAGATGCAGCAGGTACAGGCTAACACAAAGATGTTCATGCGAATGCTCAGACAGAAAGCCGATGTGTATATCATGACAGCAGTACCGCCTGAAAGAATGTCATACAGGGCAAGTCAGATTAAGGAAGCATTTCCTGATTTTCCTGATGACCATATCCTGATGGGTGCAGCAAAGAACCTTGTGAAATTTGACATCATGCTTGATGACGCGCCTCACAATATTCTTAAAAGCTGTGCAGAATTCCCGGTCGTATTCAGACAGCCATGGAACAGGGATTTGTCAGGCATACTTTCTGTTAACAATTATGAGGAATTCCTTGTGCTTGTTGACCAGATAAAGAATTCGTATGTTGACACGTTCACCAAGTTTGAACAGCCGTCAATAATTGCACTTGTCGGGCCAAGCGGCAGTAACAAGAAATTGCTTGCAAAAATACTTGCGGCAAAAACAAACAGTGCCATTGTCAAATCAGGTGATACTGATGGAAGTGATGAGCAGATTGTTTCCACATATTATGCTGGCAGAAAATACAGTCTGTCAAAAGCTGAGATTGATGAAAATCTTGGAAATGACAGGAATGTAATCGTTGCTGTTGATATGTGCGGGGCAATGGCTTTGAAACGAAGTTACCCTGTCACGCTGGTGTTCTGTAAGGCCCACAGGGAAAACATGATTCTTGATATTCTATCAAGGGAAAACATGTCTATTGTTGAAAAGAAAAACAGATTGCTTTCAATGGAACAGGAACTCAAGAATGAAAAACTCTGTGACCTGACTGTAAGAACAGATTATCTGAACGAAGAAAGCATTGGAAAGATACTTGAACGGATATTCAGGTAAACAGAAAAAGGGAAGCGGCAGTAGTGCTGCTTTCTTTTTCATTGTACAGAACTCATATATGTAGTAGTATAAAACAAATAGGAGGATAAGATGATGTCTACAATAAAACATGAAAACAACTTAAGCGGAATAAAACTTTCAGATAAATTACCTGAAATAGAAAAAGATAAAGTACAGGAGGCAATGGAGAATGTTCAGAATGCCCAGAAGTCATTAAACATTCACTCTTTTGATGGAATCGCCGATTTAAGAGGCATGGACATTCCGGATAAGATACCAGAAATAAAAGAAGAAGTGACTCAGAATGTGCTGGGGCCGGATGCGTTTGGCAACACCGATAATTTAGGCAATATAAAACTGTCTGAAAAACTTGCTTTGGAAGAAATAGACCTTAGCAGCGAAAGAAGAGTAGATGATGATGCGTTTGCAGGATATAAAAATCTAAAAGAAATAAAACTGTCAGATGACTTGGAATCAATAGGCTGTAATGCTTTTAGGGATTGCAAGTCAATTACAAACCTTTTTATTCCAGACAGTGTTGAAAATATTGGCAATGGCGCATTTGCCGGATGTGAGAACTTATCTGAAATAAATGCGTCTGAAAAACTGCTCGCAAACATTTATATTGACTCTGTGTTTGAAGGAACTAGCCTTGATATGAACAAAATGCATGCAATCGCTGATAATTACAGAGAAGAGCATCAGCAGGAATTTGATGATATTGAAAATGATGCAACTGAAGACGAGAATCACGATGACCTGTAACAAATAAACAAAAAAAGAAGAGACCTTAATTGGTCTCTTCTTTAGTTTATACCATTGCAAGCAGTTGATTTCTTACCTTATTTATAACGTAAGAAATTGTTGACTTAGAACAGCCAATCTCGTCAGCAAGGGTTCGACAGTCTTTCTGGTCAACAAAACTGCCGATGACAATAGCTCTGTCCCTGTCAGACAAAGATTGAATTACTGTCATAGCAACATTAGAAGACGCAAGAGATATTTCCTGCTTCTCATAAATGACTGCCGGATCTGCCTTTGACGATGTGTCTGTTAACAGATAATAGTCATCAAATTCTGCGAATGCAGTACGCAGGCTCTTAACAGATCTTTCTGAAACACCACCAAGGACATCTGCAACTACTTCGTCCGGATCATCCAAATCAACAGTATATCCTGAGTTTTTTCTCATGCGAACATACTTTATCATCTGGGTTTTATCCAGATTTGGGTAAAACGTCTTAGCGTATTCCAGCACGATAAGTCTGTACTGATTTCTTAGATAGAAATTCATCCAGTGGCTGTAAAAATCTGCTACAGTTGAATGGTCTGAGAAATCAGAACTAAATTTCTCAAATGAGAAGCTGGTACGCAGACAATCAAAAGCCGCTGTCCAAAGGCGGTTTTCAACATCCTGCTTTGGAATAGATTCATAAACCACTTCCAGAGCTTTGTAACCAAAGAAACCATGCATTGTGTTCATCACAAATTTCACGGCATTTTTTGTGCGATGCCATCCGAGAACTGCGTCTGCATGGGCAAGGAAACGATTATAATTTCTGTTATCGCGTTCCTCAATACAGAGAATAAGATGCTCTACACCAGACATCTTTGAAAAATCTTCGCTACCTTTAATCTCTTCGACAGCATTCTTTGAAAAATCATTATTATTCATACATTTCCTCCTTTAATTTTTATTTTTAAATATATGAATTCGTAACAAATATAGATTTTTTATAAAAATATGCGAGCAGATTTAGGACAAAATCGGAAAAGTAAATATTATATATGTAAGAAATATACGAAAGAGAGATATGATTTATGAAAATATTTGAGATTATACCTGACCAGAACTACACGATGGTCAGTACAATAGCAGAACTTGCGGATAAAGGTGTTGATGTCCACAAAATGATAAATGGTGGAAGTCCTGAAGATAGTGCGAGATTACAGGATACACTGCTTCAGTCAAGCACAAAAATAGAGAAACTTATGCATGGTGATAAACTGCCAACATTCTGCTTGAGTACAACGCCTGATAACAAAGTATTTGCTGCATTAGGCTTTAGAAAAGAGCTTACAAAGGAAAACCTTTGTAAGGAAAGAGAGAAACTTGAAAAGATTGAGGATAAAACTAAAAATAATCTGGACTATCTGCTTGTTAACATTCATCTGATGTTCATAGAAAGTCTGTTCAATACAAATTACTTTGATAATCCTGAAACAAAGGATATGTTTGATGATGTAGACGACGACCTTTTCGAGGATGCTGATGAGCCAAAGAAAACAGATATTTATCAGACAAAAGATCCGAAGCTCAATAAAATAATGTTTCTTATTAATAATATGAAGGAATTTGGTCTTATTGGAAAGAAAGCCGAGCTCTATAAAACAGGTCAGATATTTTATGTAGATGTAGCCAAGATGTCTGAAGCCGATAAGGAAAAGACAAAAATGCTTCTTGGAGAGGCAGATTTTTCAAGATCAATGGCCAAGCCGGGATATATTCATGAGCACTGCCAGAGATGGGCTGCTTTGTAATTCAGCAAAATCCATATATATTGCGTAATCTTATAACAAATAAAAATTAAAGGAGGTACGTAATATGGCAGTAAGAGTTGATGAAAATGGCAACTACGAAGTCATTATTCCTGAGAATTTTTCAGGAACTGTCGCTGATTTATGTCAGCTGATAGCTGCGGCCAAAGAGAATTAACGTTCTCGACCCGAAATGCTTAGCATAAGGGACAATTTTATAACATGCCGCAGGTATTTTTAAATATAGCTGTGGGAAACCAATTAACAATTTTTAGGGCACAAAGGCCCAGATAGGAGAAAAATTATGGCAAACACAACAAACGCAACAAAGACACTCGTTGACAACATGCAGGTTCTCGACCTCGTTACAGGAATTAAGTATGAGGTTTCTGTATCTGATATGGTTAATCTCACTGAGGTGATACCAGAGGGTGAGGACAGAGAGCCAAGAACAATGCAGCTTCCAGTAGAAGCAGCTATGAAGGTTCTCAAAGTTCTTTACGATCCTCGCGAGAACAAAGTACCGGATGGATACACTGTAGCTGACGGTGTATTACTCAAGGATGGCGAGCCAGCAACAGCACAGGGACAGCTTGAATTTATCGACGTTCTTACAGTTATGGCAGGTGAGATTATTCTTACAGCTAAAACAAAGGACAAGACAGACGGAAAGGTAGAGATTTTTGCATACCGTCCTCTTGACGATAAGTTTTTAAAGCTCACTTATCCAGTAAGTGCTGTTAGAGTGATTGAGGAATTAAGCGATGAGAATCGTTTAATCGCTGAGATTACTCAGACAGAGGAGAAAGTAGCTCTTGATGATGAGGGTGAGGATATCCTCAAGGATGGCGAGAAGGTTATTCTTGTCGATACTTCTATGGAGCTTATGATCCACACAAGAGGTATCAAGGCAGAGTTCGTTGATATTGACGGACCTGTTGACAGGGTAATGCCTGTCGAGAATACTGACAACGTTTTTGCTGTCGAATCTGACAGCATCCTTACTTATGACGAGTATGGATGCGGAACACGTCAGCTCAAGGACCGTGACCGTACAAAGGTTACAGTTTATGGCGTTGACGCAGATATTGATATGGACTGGGGTCCGTCAATCTGCGATTTAGCCAACACCTCTGTTCCAGGCAAACTCACAGCGGCAACTAAATCTGCTGCAACCAGCGATTTTATTCTTCGTACAGAAAATACTCTGTATGTACAGAATAGAGGCCACAACAGCAGAGTTGTGACAGCAGCTGTGCTTAAAACCGTACCTGATGCTAAGTATCTTATTGACGCTGACATCAGAAACGGAAGTGAGACTTATGTTTTAGCTGATGGAGACTACAATGTAGTAACTGTCAAAAAGACTAAGACATACGATCGTGGTGACATCATCACGGTCGAGTAGTCGGCAGTAAACCACAAGAGGAGACTTCATTACGAGGTCTCTTCTTTTTTTGTTGTTAATTATTAAAAACCATATATATTGGAAATGAGAAATGGAGGCAGAGTTATGGAAACAGAAATAAACAGCCTGACGGGAATGGTGATGAATACAGCAAAAACAGAGACAGTTATTGTGATAATTGCAGCTATATTTGTTGTGTTAGCGGTGAGGATGGTGATAAAAAGCGCAAAAGAGACAAAAACAAAGGATGTGGAATTTAAGAAGTTAAATGCTGACAAATATAAGAAGCATGAGGAATATGGGTTCAAATGTGATGTCAGATAATTATGGGGACTGATTTTTCAGTCCTTATTTTTATGCACAAAATCCAGCTTTATAGCAGTTCATATTAATAAAAATAAAGGAGGAAAAAATATTATGAACCAAGCAGAATTTATGAAAAAGATGTTAACAAAGCACATGGAGTATCTTGTCAACAAGGGAGCTGCTCACAAATTCAGTGACCTGATGAAGCTGGACATGATTGATCTTAGAGACGCACTCCATTATGAACATTCCGTTTCACCGGCGCTTATATCAGAAGATGTCAGGCTTCCAGAAGAACTGGATTGGGCATGGATGCCGAAAGATCTGCCTGAGAAATTGCATGGCTACGGACTTATTCCATGTATACAGAAAGGCAGTTTTAGAATCAACAGACACAGATTTCTTTACTTTGATGTCAAAGAAGTGAATGTACCGGAAGATTTCTTTATTGTGTTCGTCAGGGATTACTCAAGAATGAATGGCAGCTGGCAGACTGGAGTGGAAGTGGAGTTCAGAGTTAACGGCATAAGTGGCACAAACATTAATACTTTTACCGGAAACATTGGAATCATTTCTAAAAAAGGAAATTGTGAGATCTACCGGGATATTCCTGATAATTTCATCAATGATAGCATGTCAAAGAAAATATGGCAGCTTGTAATAAGCAATGCTGACTATGTCCGCAGTGAAAGAGAAAAGCATGCCGGAAATGAGTTTGCCGATATAATTAATCTTTTCTGCGCAATGTCTTACTTAAGCAATTATATACTGATGCTTAACAAACCAAAGGCTGTCAGAAAGAAGTCTGCCGGAAATACTGTGAAGAAAACAGCAGTGTCCGATATTTCTGAAAATATGCCAAAGCGTATAATAAGAAATGTTGGCAGCATGAGAATTTCTTCAGAGAAAATTCCAAAGGTGCCGTCTCCTGAAACAGTAACTCATTATAAGGTAGCTGTATGGAAAGCACGTGGAGGAATAAGACGTTACAAAAATGGCAAAGTTACGACTTTTGCGCCATGTGTCAAGCACAGACAGTGCCTTAAGAAATTTGCTGACAATATAGCACCAGTAACGCTGAAGCTTCATGCGTAAACAAAAAAAAATAAAGGACTTCTTTATGGAGTCTCTTTTTTTTACTCATCGGACAGTAAACTCCATATTTATTATGCATTTTCATATCAAAAAAATAAAGGAGGAAAAAGATTATGAACAATATAGAAATTACCAATAAGGAATGTGACTGGAAGGATGAAAACGGCTACGTAACAGCTGTTCCAAATCATACTTATATTAAGCTGCGTCTTGTTAAAAGCAATGCAGCAAATGGAAAGAATGAGACTATTATCATGCAGGCAAATGATGATGGTAAAACCTTTTCCATTATAAAAGGCGATACTGGAAGAAGGTATGGCCGCCGGGCTCCAAAGAAAATCCCTGTAGTGTATTCCATGGAAGCATGGGACGATTATTTTTGGGACAAAATTAACAAGGACTGGCGTGTCAAAGGTCTTGAAGAAACAAAAGAAAAGACCATTGAAAAAAGACAAGGTGACTTTACCGGAGTGGATCCTGATGTAAAGGATGTCCTTGAAATTTTGCTTGGTGCCGCAAACAAGGTCATTGAGGAACAGTACTCAATTAATATTGAGGATATTCCTGATGAGGACCTGAAACGTGGACAGGAAATCATTACTGAGTTGTCACAGGCTGGCGAAAACATTTCTGTAGCAGAGTTCAACAATATGCTGACAGAGCTTTGGCTTGCTGTTCCCCGTGTTATTCGAAAAGTTAACAAGGAAAAAGTCTTTAACAAAACTGAATTTCAGGCAAAGCTTGAAAAGGAACAGGAACTCCTAGATTTCTTAATGGCCATGTTACGTGGTAAAGGAAATACTGTTGTTGATAACGGCAATATCCTTACTCAGAACAATCTTATCTGGGAGCCGGTTTCTGATAAAGAAGTTGCAATGCTTAAGGATAAGATGGGAGACCAGAGAGCAAGATTCCTCAGAGCATGGAGAGTAACAAATACTGTTACTGAAAAGCGTTTTGACGAATACTGTAAATCCAGAAACCTTACTGAAGATAATGGAATTACAGAACTTTTCCATGGTTCAGGCACTCCAAACTGGTGGTCAATTGCTACCAATGGACTGTATCTTAATCCATCAGGAGTCCAGATACATGGAAAGGCATTTGGTTACGGTCTTTACTTTGCGCCTTATGCAAAGAAATCCATTGGTTACACATCTTCATATGGTTCTTACTGGGAGCATGGAGATGCATCAAGGGGTTATCTGGCAGTGTTCAAGGTTGCAACCGGAAACATTTATGATGTGTACGGCGAAGGCAATGGCAAAGCGCCTCATAATTATGAGGACTTTCATGAGGATCATCCTGATAAAGACTGCTGTTGGGCTTACAGTAGGAGCACATATGGAAATAGTTATCTCTGTAACGACGAGGTAATTGTTTATCGTGAAGATCAGGCAACTATCAAGTATCTGATTGAATTTTCTGCATAGGAGGTGGCAGTATGATAACACGCGCACAGGAACAGGTTCCTGAGCTTGATGAGCAGCTTGAAATTTTAGCAATGGAAAAACTCCATAAAAAATGGAGACGAAAAATGACCATTGAAGAAATGGAAGCCGCCTGTCAGCAGGAACAAAGGTAAACAAAAGAGAGACTGTTTTTGCAGTCTCTTTTTTTTACCGTGCATTTATTAAAATCCATATTTATTGCAAAGGAATGCAAGAGAAAGGAATGGAAACAATAATGGAATGGTCATGGTGTAAAGAATTTTGTCCAGAAATGGCTACATATAACAAAGTTTATAAGATTAAAAGAGGTAAGGGACTTTTAAATCATATTAAACTTGTTGGTGACAAAAAGCAGGTAAAATACTGTGAGAAAAAAGAAAGAGAATATTTTGCCCAGACAAATGTGGGAGCAGAGGGAATGAGTATAACGGACCAAAAAATGTTTTTGATGTGTCAGAATGCAGGGTCCCAAATAAATATGGCAAAGTAATAAAGGAAACAGGTCTTAGATATAATGAAGATAATCTTGACGAGATTATTGGAAATAAAGATTTGTCAGGTTTCTCAAATGAAGAAATTATCAATAACATTCTGCTTGCTCATTATGACAAAGCTGATGACGAAATTCTTTATCCAGCAGATTTCTCATGGGCACCAGATAAAACAAATGCAGATGATAAGTCAGCTATAGAAGTTTTAGAAGAAGAAAATGCATCAAATACACAGAATGAACCGCAGCAGCAGAAAATGCAGGAGTCTGTAAATGAGTCTGAAGAAACCAGTGAATTAAAGAAAGAACCACAGGTCGAACAGATGAACGACAGGGACGTAGAAAAGGATGATAATGAACACAAAGAGTATGTTCTTCCTGAAAACAGTCGTCTGGATGGAACCACATCCAAAAGCCTTGGAAATCCAAGCAGTTTAACTCATAATTCTGAGCAGAGACCTGAAAGAAAAAGAATGTTTTCTAAAATACAGAAGCAGCATGATGCGGAAGCGGTAAAAACAGAAGATAAAAAATTCGAGAATAAAGAAGATAATAAAATCGTTTATGCAGAAGAAGAAAAGAGACCACCAGAGCCGGAAGTTAAAAGAATTGAAAATGATATGGTTGTAAAAAATACCATTACAGCCGAAGAGAATGCAAGAAATATCGCAATGCTCAAAGATATTGAAAATCAGTATATGGATGCAAGAAATCTCATTGACCAGATGAGTGACTCGAGATACCGTATTCTTGGAAACAAACTTGCTGATACAATGAAGGATAAGACTTATGGTAAAACCCAGTGGGCAAGACAGTATCTTGATGTTTCTGATGATGTCGCTACAGAACTTTATGCAAAACTGTATAACCTTGACAGACAGACAAAGAAATTCTGTAAAGAAGTTGTTCATCAGGTTGAACATATGGGCTGTCCAATGTGCGGTAAGGAATGGGATGAAGATGTTACATTTTTGAGACCGGGAATACATTACATTCTTTGTCCAAACTGTAATGCAGAACGTCCATATGAAAAGGAGACTCCTAAGAAAGAGGCATAGTTATGTTTAAATACATTTATCTTATGGTGCCGGGCATTTCAAATAATGAAATTGGAGAAGTCCTGCATCTGCTGAAAAATTATACATGGATATTTGGAATTGTAGAAATTCTGCTTATACTGCTGTGTTTGAATACAGTTTTAAGAATAAAACAGGAAAAGAAAAAAAGCGCAAAGCTTTTAAACAGATATAATCCAGATGGAACAGAATGTGCGCCAAGAGGAACTTTTGCCACTAATATAAGCATTTACGTAATTCTTGCGCTGCTTGATTTTGCTGCATGGTTTATAGTTGCAAATATTTGATATATAAAAAAGCCCTTCAGAATTAATATCTGAAGAGCTTTTTCTTTATCTTGCATACTTCTTAATGAAATCCCATATGTTTGTGCTGTTTGAATGCTCACATACTGTGCGGGTAAGTCCATCTATGTCAGCAGCATCAAAGAATCCGGGCTCTCTTTCTACCCAGAAGCCGGTGTTGCAGTTAAGTCCGACTTCGCCAAGATTTGTCATGAGATATAAATATCTGCATGTATAAGCTTTCTGCCAGAAACGGATATTTGTAACAGATACATGTTCAGTACCTGTAGGAATTGACTCTGATACCTGATTGAAAAGTGCAAGCATTTTGTGAACCTTGCTTGATTTCTTTGGAACCAGTCCAGATGAAAGAGCATCAAGAGAATAAACTTTTTCTTCCATTGTTGATGATGCTGCAATTCTTAAATCAAAACAGTCTTTTATGTCAAGCATCCAGCCTGTCTCAAATCCTGCATATTTAAGCATTGGAAGCAGGAAAGATGTATTAAAACCAATTATGTTGGCATCTTCGCCGATATAATTATAGAAATCTTCCATAACCGTGCTTAAATCTTCTTTATCCATAAGAAACTCATTTGTAATCTTGGTTATTTTTTCAAGCTCTGGTGTAAGAGCCTTTGTATTTCTGATGTATCTGTTGTATTCTTCATCTTCAATAAGTATCTTATCTTCAAAATGACACTTTAAAGCATGAATATTAATAAGTTCATCTGAAAACTTATCCAGACCAG
>OHFQ01001065.1_pt1 | contig 11378 bp, 7 predicted proteins | sample 1567581 | NCBI WGS metagenome assembly OHFQ01 (sample SAMEA3879559, study PRJEB24766) | human gut metagenome | biome: human-associated habitat; feature: feces | place: USA | collected 1985/1987 | reverse complement strand
CGGACTGGTTCCACTGGTCGGGTATCACTCCGGCTATTTCTGACAAGGCTGCCGAGTTGACTCGTCTGGCTTGTGAAGCTGCCAAACGTCACGGTGTAACTGTTTCTGTTGACTTGAACTTCCGTAAGAAACTGTGGACGAAAGAAAAAGCACAGTCTATCATGAAACCGTTGATGAAGTATGTAGACGTATGTATCGGTAACGAAGAAGATGCAGAACTTTGCTTGGGCTTCAAACCCGATGCTGACGTTGAGGCTGGCCACACAGATGCTGAAGGCTACAAGGGTATCTTCCAGCAAATGATGAAAGAATTCGGATTCAAATATGTAGTTTCTACTTTGCGCGAATCTTTCTCTGCTACTCACAACGGCTGGAAAGCTATGATCTACAACGGTGAAGAATTCTATACTTCAAAACGTTATGATATCGATCCGATCATTGACCGTGTAGGTGGTGGTGACTCTTTCTCCGGTGGTATTATCCATGGTTTGATGACTAAACCTAATCAGGGTGCTGCCCTTGAATTTGCAGTTGCTGCATCTGCTTTGAAACATACTATCAATGGTGACTTCAACCTTGTTTCTGTAGAAGAAGTAGAAGCATTGGCTGGTGGTGATGCAAGCGGTCGCGTACAGAGGTAAATAAGTTGAGAATTGAGAATGGAGAGTTGAGAGTTTGAAAAATCATTTCATTTAAAATAGTAAATAATAAGATGGCAAAATTCGATAAAATAGCCGTATTGAATAAGATCGGCTCTACAGGAATGGTTCCTGTATTCTATCACAAAGATGCAGAAGTTGCAAAGAAAGTAGTAAAGGCTTGTTATGACGGTGGTGTTCGTGCTTTCGAATTCACAAACCGTGGTGACTTTGCACAGGAAGTATTTGCTGAGATCGTTAAGTTCGCAGCAAAAGAATGTCCTGAAATGGCAATTGGTATCGGTTCTATCGTTGATCCAGCTACTGCTGCTATGTACTTGCAACTGGGTGCTAACTTCGTGGTAGGTCCGTTGTTCAACCCTGAAATTGCTAAGGTATGTAACCGTCGCTCGGTAGCTTATACTCCGGGATGTGGTTCTGTGTCAGAAGTTGGTTTTGCACAGGAAGTAGGTTGCGATCTTTGCAAAGTATTCCCGGGTGATGTTTATGGAACTAACTTTGTAAAAGGCTTGATGGCTCCGATGCCATGGTCTAAGCTGATGGTAACAGGTGGGGTAGAACCTACTAAGGAAAACCTGACTGCATGGATTAAAGCCGGTGTATTCTGCGTAGGTATGGGCTCTAAACTGTTCCCGAAAGATAAGGTAGCAGCAGAAGACTGGGCTTATGTAACTGCAAAATGTGAAGAAGCTCTCGGCTATATTGCCGAAGCTCGTAAATAAGATTAGAGAGCGAAAGCTTATCTATGATAAAAAGAGGTTGATACGACAGTCTCTTTAAAATATGCCTCGAGGGTTAGTTAGTTTAGTTAGTATATGAGGCATATTTTCATTTTGTTTAAAGGTGTTTAAAGGGGATAGGCCATCGGAATGAGTGACTCATTTCGATGGCTTGTTTTTTATTCCGGAACATAAATAATCTCACCGTTATCCAGTTCGTAGGCTATCCCCACTTTTTTTCCTCTTTTTCCTGAATCCTCCTCTTTCTGACCGGAAGGCTTGTAGGTATTGATTTTCTTTCCTTCCTTGGAGATGATTTCCATATTTTCCTTACCAGGATTCTTCACGATGGTGAAATTTTCCTGTCCGAAAACTTCCGTCATATTCATGTGCATCACCATTGCTACCATCAATGCCACGGCAAATACCATCGCTACGTCGAACAAGTTTACTACTACACTTAGCGGGTCTGTATCCTCTTCTTTGAGGAATTTGCTGACTCTTCTATTTCTTTTCATTATTGGACTCTCCGGTTGTTTCGTTTAATACTCTTGATACATAATCGAGGTTGTTGACATCTTTGGCATACCAACGTTGTTTGAACTGCATGGATATCAGTCCCACAGCACTAATAACCAAACCTACAACAGTCGTTGCAAATACTACCTGCATATTATATGCCATTCCGGAGATATCTCCTGTAGAAAGTCCCACAAGTGCCGGACTCATGGAAATCAATGTTCCTATCAATCCGAGAACCGGACCTATCTTAGCCAGCATTTTAGAAAGAGACACATCTTTCTCTGCTTCATTCTCGAATTTTGTTATCAGGAAGTCAGAGTAATCTGCACTGGCCGGATGGTAGAGCAGATCGCGGAGATAACCCATATATAGTGAATTGTCTTTGTCGGGTAAAGCTGCTTTCAGATCGTCTATCCGTGCATCTTTAATGAGTTGGTCCAGTGCTTTGTCATTTTTACGTTTGGTCATGTACATGTTGTAGGTGCCTCCGATCAAAATAAGTGAACGAACGAACAGGCACAGCAAAATAATGATATCGGGTATAAGTAAACTGTTCGCTACCCAGAATAAAAGTTTAGAGATGAGTTCCATATAATATTTTATTGATTGATTTTACTTCTTTTTTTTAATTCTTTACGTTGTAATAAAGGCCATTTCAGCTTGTTCCAGGCAAATCCAATGAGAAACAGGACAACGAACAGACCGATGGACAAGATAATCGCTTTCCAGTTGAGCGCCTCTTCGGTGGCGGCATAGGTCGTTTTCCCATTGACAGTGGTCAGTAGTCCGAGGATACAGATGAATAAGCTGACAAGGAAATGAACTTCCAACCGGAGATCGTCTTCGGGTACAAGATACTTCATCAGCCGGCTTAATAATGGGATGGCGATAACCACTATCCCTGCAAGTGACCAGGCTGTCACTGAAAAGTCTACGCCAGGTAACCGGAAGATAGCTTCTGTGAGATAGTAGAATAATACGGGGAAGAGCAACAAGCTGGGATACCAGCGAAGTAATTCCGCCCACCATAAATTCTTCTTACCATAAAGTCCGCGCAGGAAAGCCACGCAATAGCCGAAGCAGAGTGCTGACTCAAGCGTTATGATAATAGCCATGTTTTGCAATGCTTCCGTGTTCTGCAGATAATCAGCAATCTGTGCCTTTGACTGGAGAATAGCATACTGCCAGGTGCCGGCTACAAAAAGACCGGCTATCAGGCTGTATATTACGGTTTGCCAAAGTTTCCAGAAACAGAGTTTGAAACTGCAGTTAATCACGATAAACAGCATTAATATGTGAATGATTAACTCCATATTACATTACTTTTTCCGTTTCTTTTTAAGTATTAGCAACATGACAACAAATGCTACCAGAACAATACCTGCGATAAGGCCTCCATTCAAAGAATTTTGCTCTTCCTGTGCCCCTTGTACGGCATCGCTCGATTGTTTCTTCAATACCATGCCTCCTTTGGTCGCTTCTCCGTCCAGGGTGGCTTGTTTCATTTGTTTCAGTTCCTTGTTGTAGTTGGCTGCGGTTTGCGCATCTACTTGAGAGGCGATGAACTGCTGTAATTTGGCATTGTCTCCGGTAAATCCGCTGCCCGAAGGACCGAATTGTCTGACAAGGTCTGTATGCAGTTTGGCAATATTGGAGAGTTGTTCCGGAGAAGCTTTCCAATATCCTTTGCGGGCAGTTTCCATCATAACGGCAGTCACTTCCTGTAAAGCTGCGGGATTCTGTTTTTCAAAGAAGTCTTTTACATTCAGTTTGTATTCGTCTTTGACATATACATCATATATATTATCCCAAAGTTCCTTGTCGATAGCGGCAGGTTTCATCACGTTCCAGCCATACGTATTGGTTACAGTCTGGGCAACTTCGCTTGCTGCAGAAGCACCGCCTTTCATTTTCTCTTTGATATAGGTAGGATTCAGAATCGTTGTACGGCTTTCTACACCGACTGCTTCTTTAAGTTCCTGCATTTTCATGTTATTACGATTGCGATAGTCGCTGAGGTAAGCGTCCGGATCTTTACCGGTCACATTGCGAACGGCAAGATTCATGCCTCCCATAAACTCATATACATGGTCAAGGCTTAAGGCACCCCAAGTATTGCTTTGACGTGGCTGTACTACTACATCTGTACGTGTCAATGCTGCTTCAAAAGCAAATTTCTGAAAGACTTCCCAGTGTTTTTCGTCACCGTAGAAGGCTCCCATATTGTTGAGGTAAGTATCTGCGATTTCCGATTCACTTTCCCAACGGTCGCCGGATTCCACCATTCCCTGAATTCCTGTACCATACATGCCATTAGCACCTCCGAATACTCGGAAAGAAGCCATTTCGCGGGCATTTTTCGGACTGACACCTTTTTCGGTCAACACTCTTTCAGCTTCTACCACACTGGCGGCTACCTGATTTTCAAACTTGTCGTCTTTCGCTGCCGCAGCCATTTCTACTGCACGGTTAATCAGAAAGAGGCGGGAAGCGGCGATATCACGGAGTTGTCCGGAAGTCTGGACCACTACGTCGATACGTGGACGTCCCAATTCGGCTGAAGGAATCAGTTTCAAATCGCTGACACGACCGAATGCGTCACGAACAGGTTCTACTCCCAGCATATACAGTACTTGAGCAATAGTAGCCCCACCGGTTTCTATAAATTCGGAAGACCAGAGAGTATAACTCACTTTACGTGGGATTGAATCATTGTGACGTTGCTTGTAAGTATCAATCGTTTGTTTGGCTAAAGCGATACCTTTTTCCCAAGCGGATTCTGTAGGAGTTGCTTCGGCATTGATAGCATACATATTACGTCCGGTTGGTAAAGCATTCGGATTAGCAATCGGATCACCTCCGGGAGTAGGAGCGGTGTATCCACCTTTCAATGCATTCATCAGACTGCTTAACTCTTCTTCGGGACTTGTCAGAAGTGCGTTCTTGTAGTTGCCTACATTCTTGATTGTACGCTCTACTTCAGCGATGGCAAGTGTCAGTTCGATTTCTTCTTTACTGTATTCTTTCGGAGCTTTTCCCATAGCCATCATCATTGCCATCATACCTTTCGGAGCATTGCGGTCTGCCTCTATTTGACGAGCCTTGGCTAGTTCCTGTGCGGTGATACCGGCTGTACGACAAATCAGTTCATCTGTGGCCAGTGCAGGATTAGCGAGCAACTTTTCTACCAGATGGCGAGCAGGAGTCAAGTACTGTTGTGTAAAGAGGCTGCGGTGCTTGCTAACGGCATCTGTCGCTTTACCACGTTGCTTGTCAAGAGCCAGCAGACTGTATGCGATAGGTTCTGTAGCCATTGCATAGACGGAAGAAGTGATCCGTTCCGCTTCATAAGGAACTCCCATTGTGTAGAGTTGTCCGGTGATTTTCTCGGTAGCCAGTTCTTCTGCGAAGTTTTCTACACGGGCGATTTCATCTTCCGTATATGGTTTGTTGGCAATGCTGTCCAAACCTAAATCACGGTGAATTCCCATTTTCACAGTCAGCGTTTTGACAGCTAATGATTCCTGATCTTTATTCTCTTTGTGAGAGCTATTGTAAATCTTGATTTTTTCCATCAGCTCCCGATAAATACCACGCACACTGCTTTCAAGGAAAGGAGGAGTGAGGTACGACTGTATGGTGGCATACGAACGGCGTTTAGCCATCATTCCTTCACCAACATTACCAATAGAGTAGATATAGAAGTGCGGAACTGCTCCAACCAGGCGATCCGGCCAGTCGTTGCTGCACAATGCCACTTGTTTTCTGGGAGTAAATTCAAGACTTCCATGTGTACCGAAATGGATCAGTGCGTCAGCCTTGAAACCATGTTGCATCCATAGATAGGAAGCAATATAGGTATGAGGAGGTGCCATATTAGTGCCATGAATCACTTGGAAGGAGTTGTCCCCGCTTCCGGCTGCATTTTGTGGCATTAAGACTACATTCCCGAATTGCAGACGGGCAATACCCAATTTACCGTCGTTAGTCGCCATATAGTTGCCGGGGAATTCGCCGAAAGCATCCACCACTTCCTGATATTTTTCAGGGCGGAGTGACTCTTTCACCCAACTTTCATATTGATCTTTGGTGATAAGTTCGGGATGTCCTTTTTGCATAAAGTCATTAAAGGCTCCCTCTGCGTAAGAGTTGAACACAGCGCCTTGAGCCTGTATCATTTTACCCAGTTCTTCAGCATTTGCAGGCAGACCGGATATGTTGTATCCTTCCTGTTTCATGCGGACCAGAAGATTGTATAGGGAAGGAACCACCTCCATACCGGCAGCGGTCAATGCATTTTGCCCCGGACCTTTATAATAGTAGATAGCTACCTTCTTCTCGCTGTTCGGCTTAGTATTCAGATTCAAATAATTATTGATTGTGGATACGAAAGTCTTCAAGCGTTCGGGTACTGCATACGAATGGCGCAATCCTTCTTCATCCTCATATTGTGCAAAGAGAGCGAAAGGACGGATGGCACCGTCGATTTCCGGAGTCACGATACTTTGTGACATAAATCCTCCTGCCATTCCCATCGGATCTTTCTCCCATTCATCTACCAGGCTGTTGATGGTGAGTGGAGCAAACAAGAGGATATTCTTAGCTTTCAGATAATCCACCATTTTGTCTCCCATGCGTCCGTGTGCCATGTTGATGATTGCGTCGGGCTGCACTTCGTCAATAAATGACATGAATTTCGTCATTGACTGAACCGGATAAACATTGTAACCTTCTTTTTCAAGAGCCTCAATAAGTCCGGTGGCATCAGCCATTTGTCCGGTAATCATGATTTTACGTGCTCCTTCTTTATAAAGACGGTTGTCCTTCATGAATTTCTCATAATCTGCCACGGTGAGGAACTCCAGTTCATCATCCGGGTTGGTGAGTCCGGCGTGATAGAGCATGTCGCTGGGCCTTTCTGCCGGGTCTTCCACTTCCGGTATGGAAGAGATTTTACCGTCAATAGCTTTACGGATATAATTCAGCATATTCCGGTAGTTGGTCTTTCCTCCATTAGTCAGATAACCTCGTATCAGATTCTGTTGTACGCTGTCCAGATTACAAATGTTGTTGGCCGGGTTGGTAGCCATGGAAGTATATACAGGAATACCTTTGTCGGCAGCCTGTTGTATCTGTTGACGTTGTTCCTCGACGATACGCAGACCCATTCCGTTGATGAATACCATGTCGTAACCGGTCAGACGGTCGAGGTTGTCGAGCGATACTTCACTGAGTTTGATGGATGAATTGTCGTTGGCTTTCGATATACTTCCCTGTTGTATGGTCTGGAAGTTGATGAAAGCAATCTTTGTAGGACTGAACCAGGTATTCCATACGGACATCCCTATCAGAGCTGCAGCAACGATGCATACACCTAAGATGATTTTACTTTTCTTTTTCATTTCTCTTATTTTTAGCTTTGTATGTAGTTTAACTCTCGTTATAGTCTGAACAAATCGGCAAGATTAATTGAAACAGTTCCGATAAAGCCGATACCTTGCTGTGGTAACTGGATTCCATAATCGGCAGATTTATCTTTGTAATTGAATAAATTGTCTATACCCAGTCCCACAGAGATACCGCGAGGAAAACTTGCACTAGTGTTCAAGGTGCAAATAGTACGTGGAGAGTAATTATATTCAGTTATAGTATTGTCAACGGAATAATAGGAGTATGTGTGTAATTTGGAACTCCACTGCCCGTTCAGTGAAACGGAAGTATTGACTTTACCGAATTTACGGTTAAAGGATGCATTGAATGTTAAACTATGAGGCCGTGTCATGGATAAATTGTATCCTTTATATTCTTCTTTTTCATGGACGTATGCGTAAGAACCTTGTAACATCAGTCCGCAATCCATTTTTACCCGTGCAATAGCTTCCATACTTATACTTTCAGCATTGTCGGAATTCATGTATTTCATGTCCGGCATACTTTTCCCGTCTTCAATATTATCAAGATAAGCTAGTGTAATTTTATTCTTGAATTTATTGTAATAGCCGGATATGGAGGCATAAAAGATGTCTTTGTTAATTTCGGCAGACAGGGAAAACTGCTGGCTGTTCTCTGCTTTCAGATTTTCATCACCATGAATGGTAAACATCCCCAGACCTCCCATGTCATATTCTTCATACAGTTCTTTTAAAGTCGGTGTCCGATAGCCTTGTGCATAGCCGACACGCAGGGTTAACAGTTCTACCGGCCGATACATTACCGATAGTTTAGGAGTCATACGGAAGTGGTATTTGGAATGGTAATCAGTCCGTATGCCCGCTATCAGATTGAACTTCTCGGAGATTTTCCAGTCTTCCTGCATATAGAACACGTATGATTGCTGGTTATAATTGGTACTGTCTTTGAACATATAATGTTTTAAATATTCAAGATTGGCTTCCAGTCCTGCTGTAAATGTATGTTGGCCGTTGAAATTTCCGGTATAGTTCAAACGTGCTGTTTGCACGAAGTTATCGTAGTTCTTTTTGGTATATCCTGCTACAAAATAGTCTATATCCTTTCTATAACTATCGAAGATGTAGGAAAGATCCAACCTGTGATTGACATTAAACAAATATTTTAATTTACCATTTACCGAGTAGTTTGAAAATATATCATTGGTTTTTGCATTAGCCGTAGCATTATCGCGTTTATTCCGATAATATGTTCCTTTTATTTCCGCACTAAACTGGTCGCTAAAAGCATAACCGAACTTCTGCGAGGCATCCCAGATCTGATATCCCCGAATGGTACTGCTGTTAGCACTTTTATCGATGGTGATTGAACCGTCCGGATTGATGACTGTTCTTTCTGTTTCTTTATCATCAGAAATTGTGTATGTATCTCTTCTTCTGTGGGATATGGTAGTGAAAGAAGAAAAACGGTTTTGTTTGGTTCCACCTGAAACAGTGTATTTTTGTCCACTGTTATTGCCATAACGTGCGTTTACATTTCCTGTAAAAGGTCTGTTGGCGCTTTTCGTGATGATATTGATCACAGCACCCAAAGCATTTGAAGCATAGAGAGTGGATTGAGCTCCTTTGACGACTTCAATGCGTTCAATATCATCTATATTGAAACGGCTGAAATCGGGGTTATGATCCGAACCTTCACCACTTATACGTTCACCGTCAACCAAGAATAATAAGTATTCGCCACTCATTCCTTGATAAGTGATTTCCGGCAATTTACTCATGGAATTGTAATTGAATTGTATACCGGGTAGCTCATACTGTAAAAGGGTCTCTATATCCATAGGATTTAAAGCCTGGATTTCCTTTTGCCCGATCACTCTGGTTAGTATCGGGGCATCTTTGAGCGGTTTTTCTGTCCGTGTACCTGTAACGACGACCTCTTCCAATGAGCTTTGGGTCGGTTTCAGGCGTATGACAATGTTATTGTGTTCATTGTTTTGAATCTTGTATTCCACAGGAGTATACCCGATGAAACTGGCCCGCAAGATAGGAAACCCTTTATCTCTTAAACTTAATGTAAACTCTCCTTGTGTATTAGTGCCGGCACCGATTGTCGTACCTATTACAACGATGGACGCTCCGGGCAGGGGAGTGCCGTTTTCATCTAATACAACTCCTTTGAAACACCGCGTAGTAGCGTTATCGTTCTCATTGTTTTCGTAGAGGTACCCCGTCTCCGCTGTCGTATACAACGTGGATAGGACACCCAATAACATCATAAAGATTCTTTTCATGATTGGTTATTTAACGGGATACTCGTAATTAAACGTGACGTGCCCTTTTACATTATCCGCATTTGCAAAATCGGTGAACTGGAGTTTTGCATATGTCCCGTCTTTACATTTTAGAACGAACACATTGTTGGTTGTTGCCAATGTTCCAGCCATAGCCGAACCTTCGGTCCATACCATTGCAGTATTACAGTGGCTTTTCACGTAGCAATCATCTGTTGGCGGCATAGCGAATCTGACGAGTATGTTCTGTTCACTTTCATCTGCGACATATCCGCCTGTCGGAATTGTAGTCACTTTGCTCATATCCGTCATATCTGTTTTTACAACAGAGCCTCCATTGGTTTTTACTTCCGTATAGCGATGTATGGCAATCTGCCAGTCAATGGTAACTGCAGATTCGTCATCACTTCCTTCCATAGTTACGGTTTGGGTTTTGCCATCTTTAAGATTTACATATACCCATTGATTATAAGCAGTAGCGTCAACGGTCAATGTTTTCATCTCTGTTTCTTCTTTCTTTTCGTCGTCATCGCTGCAAGACGTCAATGTTGTTGAGAGTGACAGTGCCATAAAGGCAACCATCCAAAAGTTCAGGATTTTCATACTCTGTTAATTTTGATAGATAATGATTGTTTAATTTTCGGTTGCAAAGTTATAGGGAACTATAAGGATGGAAAATACCTAAAAGAAATGAAAAATAACCAAGCTTTAGTTATATGTAGGTATTAAAAGTGAGGAAGTCGCTTCTTGTGAGAAGGAATATTGTACGGCTTAAATAAAATCCGTACCTTCGCGCCCTTAACTAACTAACCTTTATTTTTATGTTTACTGACTTATTGCATTCCTCTTATTTCTCCCTTTTCCTGATAGTCGCGTTGGGGTTTATGCTGGGAAGAATAAAGATCAGAGGATTATCTCTTGATGTGTCGGCAGTTATTTTCATTGCCCTTCTTTTCGGGCATTATGGTGTTATTATTCCTAAAGAATTAGGAAACTTCGGTTTGGTGCTCTTCATATTCACCATCGGTATTCAAGCGGGGCCCGGATTCTTCGATTCTTTCCGTAGTAAGGGGAAGACGTTGATTCTCATTACTATGCTTATCATTTGTTCCGCCTGTCTCACGGCGGTAGGACTGAAGTATGCGTTCGACATTGATACTCCCAGTGTGGTAGGTCTGATTGCCGGAGCATTAACCAGTACGCCGGGCTTAGCCGTCGCTATTGACAGTACACACTCACCTTTGGCTTCCATTGCTTACGGTATCGCATACCCGTTTGGAGTTATCGGTGTGATTTTGTTTGTTAAGCTGCTGCCTAAAATCATGCGGGTGGACTTGGATAAAGAAGCACGTCGCTTGGAGATAGAACGTCGTGGACAATTCCCTGAATTGATTACCTGCATCTATCGTATCACTAATTCAAACGTATTCAACCGCAGTCTGATGCAGATTAATGCTCGAGGAATGACAGGAGCTGTTATTTCCCGTCTGAAACATAGTGATGAAATATCTATTCCTACTGCTTCTACCGTGTTGCACGAAGGAGACTATATACAAGCAGTAGGTAGCGAAGAATCACTAAATCAACTCGCAGTGCTGGTAGGCGAGCGTGAAGAAGGCGAACTTCCTTTGGATAAAACACAGGAAATAGAGTCTTTGTTATTGACCAAAAAGGACATGATAAACAAGCAATTGGGAGATTTGAATTTACAGAAAAACTTTGGTTGCACAGTGACCCGTATTCGTCGAAGTGGTATTGATTTATCCCCGTCGCCTG
>OHFQ01001059.1_pt1 | contig 11430 bp, 6 predicted proteins | sample 1567581 | NCBI WGS metagenome assembly OHFQ01 (sample SAMEA3879559, study PRJEB24766) | human gut metagenome | biome: human-associated habitat; feature: feces | place: USA | collected 1985/1987 | reverse complement strand
GTCGTTCCTGCATCCATAATTAATAACCTGCATTTCAAACTGATTAAGCACCCGTAGTAAAACAGGCTGTGCATTAATAATGTTCATAGCCTCAATATACATAACAGGGCTTATGCATCCTGAATTAATTACATCCTTTATTCTTACAAGTCTTATACTCTTATTATCTGAATCTGTACTCAGGTAAAAAAGTATCCATAATATTCTATATGTATCATAGCCATTCTCAAAAAACTTCTTAACCTGTGATAAAACCTGAGCCGTATACTCCTCTTCACGCACAATAAGTGTCGAAACATACAGAAAATAGCAGTAAAGTTCTACATTTTCACCAATTCTTCCAACTATATCTTTCTTGATATTATTATATATCTGTGTTGCTGTTTTCTCTCTTCCGGACGCCATAAGCAGTTGTATCTGCACAATATCATAAAATACATCTGTCCCCTTAATTCCCCTTATTCGGTCAACCGTCTGCATAGATTCAGCAATCCATTTTTCTTTTTTGATTTTCTTCATTCTGAAATCAAGATAAAGCTTTGTAAGCTTATATCGTGCAAGTTTTTCTTCTGTTCTAACTTCAAAATCTTCCGATTCATCAGCCTTCTTACATATAACGCTTACATTTATCTTTAAATGCTGTGTATAACTCACTATATGTATATATCCATAGTTGTTGCCTGCATGCATTTTCTGTGGATTAACTATATATTTAATTACAGCCCTGTCACCTGCAAAATCATCAGTTGATAAGCTGTCTTTCTCTAATTCAATAAAATCTGCATCTGCATATATATCAATCTCTGTTTCTTCTGTCCCGCTCTTTATAAGCACACATTCAAACTGCTCTGCTTCATCTTTGTGTATAATTGTATTCTCTTCGTTATCAATGTGCAGAACAACTGCTTCAGTCTTAACATGATTTCTTATATCATCCTGATTCTCTTTCATACATCTGAATACAAATGGTATCTTTTTCTCGCCGGCATTACATACTACTGTAAATGTTCCCTCTATCTCATCATTTTCTTCAAGTCCGGAAGCGTCCACCTGATATTCAGTTATAATATGCGTACCACCAAATTGTTCTGAAAGAATCTTTACCCTCTCATTGTCAGCATAGACCATTCCATAAACCTTATCGGTGGCATCACATATGAAGCTGCCTGTAGCAACTGTATTACACATAATATCCATGGTAATCTGTTCCTCACTGCATGACAGCTTTGGTACTTTGATAATTGAACTGCCTCTTGAAAGTCTGTTTATGTAATCCCTCATTGGAAACTATGCCTCCGACTTAATCTTATCCAAATGTTTCTTAATATCCCTCTCATATCCCATATCTCCCGGCTCATAGAATTTCTCATTCACATAAGCATCAGGAAGATACTGCTGTCTGACGTAATGATTAGGATAATCATGTGCATATAAGTATCCTACACCGTGTCCTAACTTGGCACTACCCTTATAATGGGCATCCTGCAAATGTACAGGAACCGGTGCAGTCTTTGAATTCTTAACTACATCAAGTGCCTTATCAATTGCCATGTAACATGCATTACTCTTAGGTGCTGTCGCAACATAGAGTGCCGCCTGACTTAATATAATACGTGCTTCCGGCATTCCGATGCGCTCAACAGCCTGTGCCGCAGCCACTGCAACCTGCAGTGCATTAGGATCAGCATTGCCTACATCCTCACTGGCACATATCATTATTCGTCTTGCTATGAATTTAATATCTTCACCTGCATACAGCATCTTGGCAAGATAATAGCTTGCTGCATCAGGGTCTGAGCCTCTCATGCTCTTAATAAATGCTGATATTGTATCATAGTGGTTGTCACCCTCTTTATCATATCTTACCGAACGCTTCTGGATGCATTCCTGTGCTGTTGCAAGGTCTATATGTATAACTCCATCCTCTGACCTGTCTGTTGTGAGTATTCCAAGTTCAATGGCATTAAGTGCATTTCTCGCATCTCCATTGGATATATCTGCAAGAAATTCAAGTGCATCATCGTCTATTGCTGCATTGTAGCTTCCCATGCCCTTCTTCTCATCATACACAGCACGCTTTATTATTGTCTTGATATCGTCTTTCTCAAGTGGTTTTAATTCGAATATTATTGACCTTGAAATCAAAGCTCCATTTACTTCAAAGTACGGATTCTCTGTCGTTGCACCAATAAGAATTATTGTTCCATCCTCAACAAATGGAAGCAGATAATCCTGCTGTCCCTTATTAAAGCGGTGAATCTCGTCTACGAAAAGAATGGTCTTTCTTCCATACATTCCAAGATTGTCTTTCGCCTTGGCAACAACCTCTTCCATATCCTTCTTTCCGGCAACTGTGGCATTAACCTGATTAAACTCTGCACTTGTTGTATTAGCAATTATTCTAGCTAAAGTTGTCTTTCCTGTTCCAGGTGGACCATAAAATATTACTGAGCTAAGCTTATCTGCCTTAATTGCCCTGTAAAGCAGTTTGTCCTTTCCGATTATATGAGACTGTCCTACCATTTCATCGAGTGTTTCCGGTCTTAATCTCATAGCCAGCGGAGATTCCGTATTCTTATTGTTTTCACGCATATATTCAAATAAATCCATAACTTATACCTGTTTTAATACATTTGCAATTATCTTAGTTCTGTTCCAAGCCACAATCTTTCAACGTAGCCTATATTGCTGATATCATTTCCCTTCAGTGTATTAGAATAAAGAATATTATCAGCATCATACGCATAGATTCGGTTCTTGTAAAAATATGTTCCCTCTGTATCTGTAACTGCATCTGATTCCAGAATTGCAACAGCTTTGCTCTTAATGTTATCCATATAGTACTGCCTGCCGCCTGAAACATATGTTAAAGCCTTGCCTTTATTATACACTTTAGATAATGAACCTGCATTAACATCTGACGCAATGTCTGTAATCTTGTTGTTATCTACTACACGGAGCTGTCCTTTCGCATTAACATACACTATCTGACCATCTGATGAATTATATATGTAATTCTTTTCCTTAGTCATAGAATCAACATCCACATACTCACTCACTTTAGTTTCTTTGATAAGTGCTGATGTCATTGATGTACCTGAAATTCTGTATATAAGCGAATTGTCTCTATCAAATACATAATCTGCATCATTGTCTGTCTTCTTGTCTATCTTATACGCAGATGCATCTTTGCATGAGTAATAATATACTCCATCACTCTTAGAATACAGCAATGTATCCACATCTTTTCTTGTGTTAAGGCTGTCTGCATTCGCTGTATACACACCTGTCATGTTCTCTGACACCGGCCATAACTGCATAACTGCATCTGCAACTGAAACCGGCTTTTCTTTTTTTTCATAATCATATGTATACAATGAGCCTGCATTAGTAAGACATACTATCAGGTGCTTTGACTCATACACATAAGCCTTATTAAGATTACCCTCTATAAGAGTTGTCTGTGCTTCTGCGTGTTTCTTGACTTCCTTAATACTGCTCATAGCAAGGCTTGTTCCATTAGTAGAACCCTCGTCATTAATAATATTAATATTCGTGTATATAACAAGACCGTCATCAGAGATATACATAATCTCTTTCTGCAGATTATCTTCTGACACAAGAACACATTCGTCCTTACTCCATATGTACATTGAATATCTGCCAGACGAGTTAGACTCATCATATGTTACTGTAACGAAATACTTTCCGTCATCACTCGCAACACTTAAGATATTCTTTTCTGAATCTATCTGTTCCGGCCACTGTGGTGTATAGAAGGTCTTGCTGTCTGCTGCAAATATTGCATTGCTTTCATCACACACATAATTGCTGTCCAGCCCTGCTATATCATATATCTTTCCGTTGTAGCTTACATAAAGAGCATAATTCTTCTTAGTTGCAAGCTTGTATATTCCAAATGCTGCGACACCAATAAGCACTACTGCTATCAGCACTGCCGCTATCATTTTCATTCTTTTGTTTACTTTATGTCGTGCAATTCTTATCTGTGGCTTTTCCTGATTACCATTCCTGTTGCCACCTGTTTTTCCGCTACTTTGTCCCTGCTTTCTGCTGTCCGCTTTGCTTCTGTTCTGACTCTGCTTCTTACTTTCTGTCTTGTTTCTGCTCTGATTCTTTATCGCCTGCACGCGTTTTGCTAATGCCTGTCCATAGTCACTCTGTGATTCCTCTTTTTTATCAGAAGAAGCAGACCTCTCTTTCAAAGCCTGCTTCTCCTCATATGCTTTTCTTCTGGCAAGATAATCACTGTTGTTAACTAATATAACAGGTCCATCACATCTCGGACACTGACTGCCCTCATATTCCTGACCACATTTAGTACACAGCATAATTCTTTCCTTTTAATTATCGATTTAAATTCCGTTCTTTTATTAATTAAAATCTGAACTTATCTTCAAAATACGCCTTAAGATCTGCTATCTTTATTCTTTCCTGTTGCATTGTATCTCTGTCTCTTACAGTTACAGCACCATCTTCTTCTGAATCGAAATCATATGTGATACAGAATGGAGTACCAATCTCATCCTGTCTTCTGTATCTCTTTCCAATATTACCTCTGTCATCAAACTCACAATTGTAATACTTAGAAAGTTCTGCATACACCTTTTCTGCACCTTCATTTAACTTCTTAGAAAGTGGAAGAATACCTATCTTAACTGGTGCTAATGCAGGATGGAAATGAAGAACCGTTCTTACATCTCCGCCTTCAAGCTCTTCCTCATCATAAGCTGAGCAAAGGAATGCTAATGTTACACGATCCGCACCAAGTGAAGGCTCAATAACATATGGTATATACTTCTCCTTAGCTTCATCATCAAAGTATGACATATCTTCACCAGATACTGTCTGATGCTGAGTAAGGTCATAATCTGTTCTGTCTGCAATACCCCAGAGCTCGCCCCATCCGAATGGGAAGAGGAATTCGATATCTGTTGTTCCCTTAGAGTAGAAACAGAGTTCTTCTGGTGAATGATCTCTTGCTCTCATCTCATCTTCCTTCATTCCTAATGCCTTAAGCCAGTCGATGCAGTACTGTCTCCAGTATGTGAACCACTCAAGATCTGTTCCAGGCTTGCAGAAGAACTCTAATTCCATCTGCTCGAACTCTCTTGTTCTGAATGTGAAGTTACCTGGTGTAATCTCATTACGGAATGACTTACCAATCTGTCCGATACCAAAAGGTACTTTCTTTCTTGATGTTCTCTGAACATTCTTGAAGTTAACAAAGATACCCTGAGCTGTCTCTGGTCTTAAATATACTGTGTTCTTGGCATCCTCAGTTACACCCTGGAATGTCTTAAACATAAGGTTAAACTGTCTGATATCTGTGAAGTTATGCTTTCCACATGAAGGACAGCAGATATTCTTCTCATCGATGAAATTCTTCATCTGCTCCTGTGTCCATCCATCAACTGAACCGCCGAGATCATATGAATTCTCGTCTGCCCAGTCTTCTATAAGTTTATCTGCTCTGAATCTCTCATGACATTCCTTGCAGTCCATTAATGGATCAGAAAATCCACCAAGATGACCTGATGCTACCCAAGTCTGTGGGTTCATAAGAATTGCACAGTCAACACCAACATTGTATGGGCTTTCCTGTACGAACTTCTGCCACCATGCCTTCTTAACATTGTTCTTTAACTCAACACCAAGGTTACCATAATCCCAGGTATTAGCTAATCCGCCATAGATTTCAGAACCTGGGTAAACAAATCCTCTTGCCTTAGCTAAAGAAACAATTTTCTCCATTGTCTTTTCCATAATAATATAATCCTCCTAAAGGCAACAGCCTGACTACATCGAACTGCATCGGCTGCTACATAATCTTAATCATTTTATAACATTTAGTGCTGATTAGCAAGAGGAATGATGTCTTAATCCTCCCAAGCTCAATATACTTTCACACTTAAATAGCACATTGTATAATTTTTAATGCACTGCCAACATATATGTAATTCAAAAAATATCAGAAAAGCCAGATATATAACAACTTCTGTTATTATACATCCGGCTTATATTATGCATTAATCAATAGTGTTCTTTTTCTTCTTATCTTCATGTATAACAAATACAATTCCTGCTAATGCACAAAGCATTAATACTACATATAATGCAATTGGAGCTGTATCTCCAGTCTTTACAGTTTCACCTGTTGACTCTGTTGTTCCATTAACATTATTGTCTTTTCCTGTTTCTCCACCTTCTGCTACATCACCCTTTGATGAACCGTCATCCTTAGAGATAACTTCTTTATAATGAACTGGCTTCCATGTACCAAGAACTGTATCAACAGCAGAAACATTTTCTGAATCAATATAATTAACAACAGCATCTAATGTACTCTTAGTGCAGCCTGTTGTCACAAATGCTTCACCCTTGTTTGTGTTATTGTACTCATTGAAGATTGCTGAAGCCTTCTCTCCATTAGACATTTCTGTCCAGCCTTCTGAGTCAATATATCCGTTAGTCTCACACTCAATAAATGATGCATTAGAGTTAGCACCCCATGTTCTACCGTACTTACCTAATACTGCTGCATCACCATGTGCTCCATCTGTTGTAACCTCACAGTTTCTGAATACATATGGGCTTGTCTTAGGTGCAACAATGTAACCAATCTTTGCATTGTTATTTTCATCATTCTTATATGTCTTCCACTGTAACTTACAGTTATCAAATACAGCTGCAAACTCACCACAGATATAATCTACATTACCACCGATTGTACAACCGTTGAAATATGCGTGATATCCATAATTTGTTGAACCATTTCTACCAAGTGTATCCTGTGATGAAAGAATTGAACAGTTGAAAACTTCAATATTATCAGCCTCAATATAGAAAGCATTTGATCTCTCTTTAAACTTGTAATCTGATACATCTACGCCTTCTGCTAATCTGTCTACTGCAAGATTTGAACCTGCAATATCTGTCTTCTCAGCCTCTGTTAAGTAATAGTTGTATGTATTCAGGAATGTTGTATTCTCTGCAATAAAATTATTACCTCTAACAATGAATACACCACCCCAGAGACTTCCATTTCCTTCTTCAGATGAGTATTTGTCCATAGCAAGTGTCTTATTGTAAAGACCTGTTGCTGGATCTATTGAATAATACTTTGTTCCAACACCATAATACCATGAAATTGTATGTCCATTACCCTTAAGTGTTACATATGGTGCAGCCATAACTACCTGTTCAAATACATCAGATGTAAGGTTAATAGTTACTCTGCCTGCTTCGCCTTCTGGTCTGTTCTGCATACCAAGAATAGCATCTGAAGCTTCATTTAATGTATCATAATCGCCAGGAACATTAATCTCTGACTTGAATTCTGTCATAGGAACAACTGAAATTCCTGTAATATATGTTGTTGCACCAAAGTTAACAACAGCATCACCTTCAACTACTATCTCAAATGTATCTGTCTTAGATGTTGTACCAACTGATGTATAGCCCTTATCAGTTTCTGTACTATCGTACTTCTCTCCATTAACTGTAAAGTTGAATGCATAGTAAGTAGAAATAGTAATCTTAGCTTTTCCCTTTACTGGAATTGTAAGTGAAGAATCAGCTCTTGCTACTGTGTGAGGCTTTCCATTCTCTACTGCAATACTACCTGCTGTTGCAAGAGATGGAACTCTTGTATAGCTGTAATCTCTCTTAGATGCTGGATCATCCTTCTCTACATATACATCATTAACATTATCAACACCAGCCTTAACAGATGCTCTGTCATATGTTGTTGATCCATCCTTAGTCTCTACGCTTGTTGTATATTCACCAGGCTTTACAGAAACCTTGTATGAATCTCCTGTTATTGTTGCTTCATTTACTGTTCCACTAGTATTATTAGTAAATACGAGCTTTGTAACATTAGATGAATCTGTACCTACAATCTTACCTGTAAGTTCAACATCCGGAACATTATTAAGTGTGATTGTAACTGCATCACCTGTTACTGTAAATGTCTGTGAATCACCTACAAGTGGCTTAACACCGCCATCGTTAGAGCTTACTCTGTATGTGTGTCCCTTAAGAAGCTTAAGAGATTTTGTTGTTGTGCTGAGAGATATCTCATCTCCACCTAACTGGTCATCTACTAATGATAACTTTAATCCGCTACCAATTGTTGCATCAATATTATTTACAGTTACTGGAACTGTAATCTTCTCATCTGCAACATAGCTGTATCCAGCATAGAACATATTATTAGTCTTTCCTGTTGTTGACATAACATATGTCTTACCAGGAACAACTTTAAATGAATATGATGTTAATCCTGTTTCTGAATCAACAAAACCTTCCTTAGTTCCATCAGCATTGAAAGTATGTACTCTGAGGAATGAAGTTGAGTTATAATAAACTGTCATCATACCCTTAGCTGCTGGTGTAAATGTAGCTAAACATCCATCACCCTCTCCTGGAAGATTAGGAATATTATTGGCATCAGCATGTCTCTTACCTGATGTATAAGCATCATGTTCAACACCATTAATTGTAACCTTCTTATCTGGCTTTACTGTATACTGAGTAATAACTCCGCCTACTGTCTGTCCACCTAATGTAAGTGTGCTGTCTCCGAACTTGTACTCACCAGTCTTAACAACACCATCTACAGCATGCTCATCCATAACAAATGTAAAGTTTTCTACATTAGCCTCTGGCTCTGCAATATGCTTTACATCAATGCTTCCAAGATATCCATCAGCTGTTGCAACTAATTCTACATATCCTGCTGCACCTGAGTATGTATACTTGAATTCTTTGGTGCTGACATCTGTTCCTTCAATTGTAGCCTGACTAACATCATATGATCCAATTGTGATTTCACATGAGCCCTTAACCGGAATCTTAACAACAGCTCCTGTGTTAAACTGTGCCCAGTCACTTCTTGTAGAATCAAACTTACCAGTTGTAGCATCAATAACTAAGCCATTAACTTCACCTGTAGTTCCCTGAATGAGCTTTCCGTTAGAACCCATTAATTCAGAACCTTTTCTGAAGTTCCATGTTCTGTCTCCGTTATCTTTTGATTCTACTAATTTTAAATTCTTAATCTTCATCTCACCTGAATCACCGCTTGCAAGTGTATCTGGTGTAAGTAAAATATAACCATCCTCAAAAGCTGCTGATGAAACTGTTACAGTAGCTTCTTTATCACCATTGATATTAACTGCATTAGGAAGTTCCTCTCTACCTGCTGTATTCAGACAGATGACTGCATTCTCTCCACTCTTGTCACCAACATAAACATATCTGTTATTGTTGTTACTAGAAAACTTTAAAGTAAGTGTAGCTGATGTTGCTGTTGGGTCAACAGGAACAGCAATAACAGCATCCTTTGTTTTCTGAGCTGATAATCCTGCTCCACCAGTCTTAACATATGCTTTACCGGCAGCAACCTTTATTCTGCCAACCTCATCACCTTCTGCTAAAGTAAGTGAACTGCTTCCTGAGTATTTTGAAAAATCCCAGGTTGTTGTTCTTTCGTTATTCTCCCATGTACCAGCGTCTACTACGACCCCTGAATCAGCGGTCTTGTCATCGGCTTTAGTATTAGTAATACTGCCTGGCATGAGAGCTGCAACCATAAGAACCGCCATGAATAATGATGCAATTCTTCTGATCTTACGCTTTTTCATAAACTTCATAATTATCCTCCTTAAATATATTTGCACACGACTGTGTCTTTCGCGGTAGTTTTCCGCTTTTGCTATCATAATACATTTATGTAATGTGTTTTGCTACCGCTTTTTTTGTTTCTTATATTGTTTTTACATATAATTTTGGCTTGATTTTTTAACCATTTGTTAATTACAGCAATATTTCAACATGTTTTTTGTGCAAAATGTATATATTGCACTTATTTTGCTCTAAAATTTTCCGTTTTGCAATTCATTTATTTATTTATCTGTGTTAATATATCTTTAAATATAACTTCAGGAGAATGTATGAATTCAAATTATTTTAACATTTCAAAATTATATCGCACTCCAGAAAATTCAATGTCATCTTCTCATACACACTCTTTCTGGGAATTATTTTACCTTACCAAAGGAAGCTGTAGCATTTTAATAAGAGATGCTTTATATGAAATAAACGAAGGAACCATCTTCCTGATTCCATGTGATATTTCTCATAAAACCATATATTCCAATACAGATAATGAGCGGATTGTAATTGAATTAGGAGACGACTATGTAGCACCAATTATATCAGGTTTCCCCGACTTAACTTTTTATAATAAATACTGCTGTCATTTCTTTACTTTTAATCTGTCAGCATCTTACCTGATTAATTATTATTTTGATACTGTTCTTTTAGAATCTAAAAAACACAGTTCTATATCTTCATTAACTATAAGGCATTCAATTCAGGGAATTATTCTGTGTATAATCCGTTCTGGTTTTGATATAACAGCGTCATTAAATGTCAGGAACTCATTACAAACAGAAAATACAATTATTCAGAATGCCATTGATTACATAGAACAGAACTTTTCCGCCAATATTTCTTTGACCGCTTTGGCTGAACATTTACATCTGAATCCTTCTTATCTGTCCAAGCTTTTTAAAGATGAAACCGAAATGACATTCAAAGATTTTCTGAATAGAATAAGGATTAGCCATGCTGAAAGATTATTGCTTGAAACCAATCTTCCAATGTCAGATGTTGCTTCATTATGTGGATATGAATCCGGTAATTATTTTGGGGATGTTTTCAAGAAAACAAAAGGTATTTCCCCAATCAAATTCAGGGAAGCAAAGGGTTATATTGCATAAAAAAGGTCTGACTCTGAAAATGCGCTAACGCATCTGTCAAAGTCAGACCTTTTAAATGTGTTAAATTGTTACTCCTCTACATCCTCCGCCTTATCATAGGCCTCAAGAACAAGCTTCTGCAGTTTATCTCTTGTCTGAGTATTGATAGGATGAGCAATGTCACGATACTCTCCGTCTGATGATTTTCTGCTTGGCATTGCAATGAACAAGCCCTTCTCTCCCTCAATCACCTTAATATCATGTACCACGAACTCATCATCTATTGTGATTGACACAACTGCTCTCATCTTGCCCTCTTTAGCAATCTTTCTTACCCTTACATCTGTTATATTCATAACGCACCCCTTCTTGAACCTCTGCGGTTCTTGTTATACTTTAGTCTGAAAACCTTCTGTTGCAACTTTTATTCTTAATAATACAAAGGGCTGTCCTCCACAACAATCCTTGTACCATTCTCCCCGACATACCTTGAATTAGCTTTGATTGTACTGTTGCTTTCAACTATACAGTTCTCAATATATGCATTATCTCCAATATATGCATTATTAAGAATAATTGAATTTTTGATTACACTATTATTGCCTACATATATCTTCTTGAATAACACTGAATCTTCAAC
>OHFQ01001058.1_pt1 | contig 11434 bp, 5 predicted proteins | sample 1567581 | NCBI WGS metagenome assembly OHFQ01 (sample SAMEA3879559, study PRJEB24766) | human gut metagenome | biome: human-associated habitat; feature: feces | place: USA | collected 1985/1987 | reverse complement strand
GTTGCTGATGTTCGGGGGGGGGATTTTGGGATGCCTGCCTTCATGCAGCGACAAAGACAACGGTATGGAACAGACGGAGCCGAACGACCCGGACGACCCACAGGGACCCCAAATTCCGGACGATCCCAATCCGCCCATGACCGGGTACATCGCCCATACGATGACCGAAGGCGAACTGATGTACTACGGGCATGACAGTGAATACAGCAAAGAAGGCGGAGCCGTTTATTTCCTCTACCTGAAAGACCTGAACAACTCTGCCCGCGGATGTAGCGTATGCTTTTATGTCAATGTCCCACGACAGGAAAAGGGTAGCTTCACCCTTCCGGCCGGGAAATACACCGCCTCCTCCACTTGGGAAATAAATACGTTCAACAATAAAAATACGACTAGATACCGTTCCAACTGGAATGTGGTCGCCCCCAAATGGACACAATACGTTGCCGAAGCCGGAGAATTCGAAGTCGCCATCGGCGACAACATGACCTACACGATCAGAGGCCACATGAAAGGCGGCTCCATTCAGGACGGGGGTTCCATTATGGAAAACGAAGCGGGCGTAGCGTTCGCATTCACAGGTCGGTTGCTGATTTCCGATTACTCGGAAGACTATGAAGACCCGGATGATCCGGATACTCCGGATGATCCCGCACCCGAAGTGCCTGAGGTAACCATGTCCACCGGCTCCCTGTATCGTTACAACGACAACATCTATTATCTCCAGCTCAAGGATGCCAATCCCGCCGATCTCTACGAGACAACCTTTTACTTGAAGCTGCCCGCTTCGGATTCACCGTTGTTGGCCAGCGGCGACTATATGGCAGCAACGACAGGCGAAGAGATGACCATCGATGCGAGCAAGTCATTCTGGAACTTTACCGACAAGGACAACCACAACGACAAGATCAAAAACCGGCTCAAGGAGGGAACCAAAATTCACATCGTCAGCAACGGCGACCACAACTACACGATCACCGGCACACTGGAAGGTACATCTGATAAAACCGGTAAAAACACAGCTCTGAAAATCAACTTTTCCGGCACTCTTCCTTTCGAGGACTACGCCGATCCGGAACCCGTGGAACCGACTGTTACGGAGGTGACCATGACCATCGGCAACCTGGACTACTACGACGGCAATATCTATACTCTGACCCTCAAGGACGCCAACCCGACAGATACTTACGAAGCGTCGCTCTCGTTCAAACTACCCGCTTCGGAGACCCTGCAGCTCGTCAGCGGCGACTACCCCGTATCGACCGGCAGCGGAGAGATGACCCTCGACGCAGCCAAATCCTCTTGGACATTCATCGACAAGGAGAATTTCAACGACCGGATCAAAAATACGATCAAAGAAGGTTCACTCACCGTGACAAACAACGGGAACCACAACTACACCGTAACCGGCACTCTCCGGGGAGCGAGCGACACCGGACAGGAAACAGCCATTAAGATCGATTTTACCGGCACAGTACCTTTCAACAACTATTCGACTCCTCCGGCTCCGGAAGCACCGAAAGCAACCATGACCGTCGGCGACCTCTACTACAATGGGGACAATGTATTCTTCCTCGGCCTGAAAGATGGCTCTCCGATAAAAGAATACGGCATCACGTTCTACATTACGCTCGCGCCCACAGATCCTCTGCAACTCGCCAGCGGCGACTACACGGGCGGTGCCGCCGGTGAGAACATGACTTTCGATCTGGCGAAATCCTTCTGGAACTACAACGATCCCACCTACGGAATCATCAAGAACAGAATCACGGAGGGAACTCTCAAAATCGTCGCCAACGGCAATGACGACTATACCATTACGGGCTCGTTCAAAGCCATCGACGAGGACGACAAAAATACCGAGCTCGAAATCGAATACACCGGAAAACTTCCCTGCGAGGATTACTCCTATTGATCTTTTAGGAGTTGCTCCGAAGACAAAAAACCGGTCCGATTCATAATCAGACCGGTTTTTCTCAGGACGACATCCCTTACAAAAATTTTTCCGAATTCATTCCACAACACGATTCAGATCCGCATATACTCTCCCTTTGCCAACGCACACTCCTCTCTGTTGAAATTTCAGAATCCGGCAGACAACCGGAGTCCCGCATCCCCCGAAGATCGAACGAATCTCGCACCTCATATACCCGGATTCCGGCCTGCGGCACCCCATACTTTACCGACGATAACAAAGAATCCGAACAAAAAACAAAAATAAACACCCGATTTAAGCGTTATCTTAGTATCTTTGCAGAGTACAGGAAACCCGTTGCGGCAAAATCCAGCAAAATCGATTTTGCACCCGGCTTTCATCGTATTTGTACACAACAACAGACTTAAATCCGACGGACTGCCCTAAAAAACTGAACGTTCGACTTCGCACGCAGGGGACATGCCGTTTTGCGGACAAACCGAAACTCAAATGAATAGCTACAAACGCTGGAACAACATCGTCGGCTGGATCGTCTTCGCTATCGCGGCCATGACCTATCTGCTGACCATGGAGCCCTCTTCGAGCCTGTGGGACTGCTCCGAATTCATCGCTACCTCGTATAAACTCGAAGTAGGGCACCCGCCCGGAGCACCGCTCTTCATGCTGCTGGCCCGCCTGGCCACGATACTGGCACCCTCGACGTACTATGTACCCCACATGGTGAACGCCATGAACTGCTTGGCCAGCGCGTTCTGCATCCTGTTCCTTTTCTGGACGATCACCCACCTGGCACGCCGCATCCTTACCCGTCAGGGCGCGGAGCTTACAAAAGCCAACATCGTGGCCGTATTGGGTACAGGTGCGGTCGGAGCACTCGCCTATACCTTCACCGACACCTTCTGGTTCTCGGCCATCGAAGGCGAAGTATATGCCCTCTCGTCGATGTTCACCGCCCTGGTGGTGTGGCTCATGCTCAAATGGGAGGAACAGGCCGACCAGCCCCACTCGATGCGCTGGATCGTGCTGATCGCCTACCTGATGGGGCTTTCGATCGGCGTGCACATCCTCAACCTGCTGACCGTTCCCGCGCTGGTATTCATCTACTATTTCCGCAAAACGCAGCGCATCACGTTCAAAGGTATTGCGGTCAGCACCCTCATTTCGGGCGCGATTCTGGTTTTCATCAACAGTATCATCATCCCCCATACGGTCTATATCGGCGCCTTGTTCGACCTCTTCTTCGTCAATTCACTGGGATTGCCCGTCAATTCCGGCCTCGTGTTCTTCGTAGTAGCCCTGTTGGGAGCGCTCGGCATGGGCGTATATTTCACCCATAAAAAAGGGCGCACGGTGCTCAATCTCGTGCTGCTCTCGACGCTGATGATCCTCATCGGCTACTCGTCCTACGCATCGGTTACGATCCGCGCCGCGGCCAATCCCCCGATGAACAGCAACAACCCGAGCAATCCGTTCGCCCTCTATTCGCTGCTCAACCGCGACCAGTACGGAGACAAACCGCTGCTCTACGGTCCCCAGTTCTCGGCCCCGACCTCCGGTTACAAATACAAGGATGTCCGCTACCTGGACGACGACGGCAAGTACAAAACGGTTTCGATCATCTCCGGGTACGAACACCCCGACGAGTTCATGCATCTGTTCCCCCGTATGTGGAACTACGCTGCCAGCAAGGAGAGTTACAAATCATGGAGCGCCTACCGCACCCGGACCGATTACGAACGGGATGAAAACGGCGAAATCGTCCGCGACGCGCAGGGACGCCCGAACAAGATCGAAGTGCTCGATTTCGGACGCCGGACGCTTTGGGACGACGGTTCGGGCTACGAACCGCTGGTAATCGTGGAGCCGACGTTCCGCGAGAACCTCAACTATTTCTTCACCTACCAGCTCAACCACATGTACTGGCGCTATTTCCTCTGGAATTTCGTGGGGCGCCAGAGCGACATCCAGCCTACCGACGCGATCATCACCGACGGCAACTGGCTCTCGGGCATCAAGTGGATCGACGAGCTTTACCTCGGGCCGCAGGACAACCTGCCGGACGAAATAGCGAATAACAAGGGGCGCAACACCTACTATTTCCTCCCCTTCCTGTTGGGTCTTATCGGCCTGATCTATCAGCTCAACCGCGATCCGCGCAACTTCTCGATCGTCATGTGGCTCTTCGTGATGATGGGTATCGCGCTGGTGGTTTACTTCAACACCTCGCCCAACGAACCGCGCGAACGCGACTATGTTTATGCGGGTTCGTTCTACGCCTTCTGCATCTGGATCGGCCTGGGCGTACTCGCCGTGCGCGACCTGATCGTCTGGGCCACCCGACGCAAGGGCCTCATGGCTCCCATAGCCGCTACGGTCGTCTGCATGGTCGTACCGGGCATTCTCGCGGCCCAGAACTGGGACGATCACGACCGTTCGCACCGCACGATGGCCCGCGACATCGGCTGGAACTACCTGCAATCGGTACTGCCCAACGCCATCGTCATCAACTACGGGGATAACGACACTTTCCCCCTGTGGTTCAATCAGGAGGTGGACGGCGTGCGCCCGGACGTGCGGATCATGAACACGAGCTACCTGGGCGCCGAATGGTACATCGACGAACTGAAAACCAAAGCCAACGATGCGCCGGGCATCCCCTTCACGCTGCCACGCAGCAAATACACCTACACCAACGACATGCTGCCCATAGAAAACATCGTGGACCGCCCGTTGGAGCTGAAAGAGGCCATCGATTTTATCCGCAACGAAGATCCGCGCACCAAACTTGTTCTGAGCAACGGAAGCAAAATCGACTACCTGCCGAGCAACCGTTTCGCCCTGCCCGTAAACAAGGACAACGCGATCGCCTCGGGCATCGTCAAGGAAGCCGATCGTGACCTGATGGTGGATACGATCTACATGGAACTGCCCAAACGGGCGATCGACAAGAGCGAGATGATGCTGCTCGACATGCTGGCCCATTTCGACTGGAAGCGTCCGATCCATTTCACACAGGTTTACACGTTGCAATCGCTCGGGCTGCTCGATTACCTCCAGTTCGACGGTTACACTTACCGGCTGGTACCGATCTACACGCCATGCAGGAACGTGCAGGAGATCGGGCGTGTCGATCCGGACTACGTAACGCCGTTGCTGACCGAAACATTCCGTTACGGAAACCTGAGCGATCCCCGAACCTACGCCGACCACACCATCCAACATACCCTGAGCGCCTCGAAAGCCCGCGAATCCTTCGCCCGTGCAGCCAAGGAGTATGTTTTCCGTGGGGATTCGACACAGGCGATCCGGCTGCTCGACATGGGGCTCGAAAAACTGCCGCCCCAACAGATCCGCTACACCGACGCCAACACCCTCCCCTTCATCGAAGGCTACTACATGGCCGGTGCCCCGGACAAGGGCGACGGCCTGCTGATGAGCTATGCCCGCAACCTGATGCAGTATATCGACTACTACCTCGATTTCCAAGGCATTCAGGGCGACATGGTCACGCAGACACTCATCGACAAGATGCAATCGCTCGACCGGCTCTACTATCTGGCGGCCTACATGGGACGCCAAGACGTGCTGGCCCAGCTCAACGACTACTACCGCACGCTGGGCATTTATGAAAACGAGTTGATCCATCCCGATCTGTCCACACCATCGGACTCGGTGCAGATTCCCGAATAATCCGGGAAAAATCGGCCGGCTGCGAGCAATCCATACAACGAAATCGGAAAAGACCGTGCGTCTTTTCCGATTTTATTTTGCCAACGCCTTCAGCGTCCGCAACCCTCAAAGTAGAAATTGCGAAGTTCACGCTGCAAGAAATCCCTCTTCCCGGGAAACCGGACAACGCGAAGCGGCGGTGTGCCGTACAAATCGGGATCCGAAAAACAGACGCTCCGGTAAAACCTCGACCGCTGCACATTCCGCCGGAGGCAGCAGACACGAACGAGCATACGGAACCGAAACAGCGGCATCCGGTCCGCACTGCCCCGACACAGACACAGCTCAGCTCTATCGGAAAGTCGGGACGAGCTCCGGCCAAAGGAAACGATCGGGAAGCAACCCGACCGTCCGAAAAAAGATTCAGGCGCAAACCGAAATCTGCACCTGAATCATAACTGCATACACACCCCTACCGCTTGGACATTTCGTGTTTCTGGTGAGGGTTGCGCTTGGTATAGAGGAAACGTCGGATCTTCTGCGTCGGAGTCTTGACGAACTCCTGCTTCTCCTCCACGACCTCGGAGATATGCGAGAAACGATTGACCTTGGAATTCACATAATCGACGACCTCCTTCTTGAGATTCTCCTTCCAATTCTCGAAATCCTCCTTCCAGCCGTCGAACTTGGCTTCGAGAGCGTCGGTATTGAAATGCACGAGCGCCACCAGGCGGCCTTCGTGCTCGGTAACCACCGAATCGGCGACGCAGACGTGCGAATTGAGGACGCTCTCGATATCCTCGGGATAGATATTCTCACCACTGGGACCGACGATCATATTCTTCAGCCGGCCCTTGATGTAAAGCCACCCGTCGGCCGAAAATTCGCCCAAATCTCCGGTACGGAACCATCCGTCCTCGGTGAAGACCTCCTTCGTAGCGTCGGGGTTCTTATAGTAACCGATCATGGCGCTCGGCGTCTTGGCAACGATCTCGCCCTGGCGGGTTTCGGGATTGACGTTCTCCAACCGCAGCTCAACGCCCGGCGCGGCAGGCCCGGTCGAACCCAGGCGCACCTGCGAGGGAGCTGCACCGGCCAACAGGGGTGCCGTCTCCGTCAAGCCATAGCCGATAGCGTACGGAAAACGGGCTTCGAGCAGGAACTTCTCGGCGCCGCCGTCCAGCTTCGCACCCCCGATACCGAGGAAGCGCAGCCGCCCGCCGAAGACCTTCATCAACTTCTTACCCGCGACACGATGCAGATAACGGCGCATGAAATCGATCTTGTAGAGCGCACGCCAGAATCCGCTGGAGGTAAACTTGGCGAGAATCTGATGACGATAAATCTTTTCGATAATCAGCGGCACGATGAGCATCACCGAAGGCCGTACCTCGGCAAGCGTCGGCATCAGAACCGAGGCCGTAGGCGGACGATCCAGGTAAACGACCCGGGCCCCCATCGAGAAAGGATAGATCATACCTATCGAGCACTCGTAGGTGTGCGCCAACGGCAGCACCGAGAGAAACGTATCGTCGGGAAAGATCGGGAAAATGGCGGCGCTCATGGAAATCTGCGCACAGAGATTCGCGTGGGAGAGCATCACGCCCTTGGGACGCGACGTCGTACCCGAGGTATAGATGATGACCGCGAGGTCTTCGGGATTCGGAATTCCGACCGCTCCCTTCTCCGCCGCAGGACGGGAGGCGATCACGCCCAGATTCTTGGTACGAATCACGATATGGAGGGATTCGATCGTGGACTTCGCCAATTTAGCGAAGAGCTTGTCGGAAACCATCAGCGCCTTGGCCTCGGAGTGGGCGATAATCATCTCCAGCTCTTCGGTCGAGAAATCGGGCAGGATCGGCACGGCGACCATGCCGGCAGAGGTGACGGCCAGGTACGAAACGCACCAGTTGGGCATGTTGCTGCTCAACAGCGCCACCTTGTCGCCCGCTTTCAAACCGGCTCCGATCAAAAGGTCCTGCACGTGTTTGACGCGGGTTCCCACCTCGGCATAGGAGAGCTCCTCCCCGCCGTACATGGCAAAAGCGACTTTCGATGCAAAACTCTTTACACTGTGCTGAACCAGTTCGTAAAGTGTATGGATAGTCATTTTCTTTCGAATTAAAATGAGAATATACTCGGGGCAAATTTACTATTATTTGCCGTAAATACACTATTTTTGAGCCGAATTATCGCCATGATCTCTGGTCAATACATCAAAAAACTTGCCGAGAATGCAGGCTTCGACCTCTGCGGAATCACGCCCTGCAAACATCTTGCGGAGAACGAATCCTACTTCCGCGAATGGCTCGCCAAAGGCTACGGTTCCTCGCTGGAATACCTCGAACGCAACCTCGACAAACGTTTCGACGTCCGACGCCTGGTCGAAGGGGCGCAGACGGTCGTGGTCTGCGCCGTGAGCTACAAGAACCCGCTGGGCGAAGGTTATCCGCCCGGGTGCCGCACAAAAATCGCCTCCTACGCCCGCAACCACGACTACCACCCCGTCCTCAAGGAGATGCTGGGCACGATGCTCGAAGCCCTGCGCCGGCAATACCCCGGGCTCACGGGCCGCACGTTCGTCGATACGGCTCCGCTGCTGGAAAAACAACTGGCCGTCGAAGCGGGTCTGGGCTGGATCGGGCGGCAATCCCTGCTGCTTACGCCCCAATACGGCTCCTATGTCCTGCTGGGCGAGTTGGTACTTACCCTGCCGTCCGACCAATACGATGCCCCGTTCGCAGGAGCCCGTTGCGGCCGCTGCCGGAACTGCCTGGACAGTTGTCCAACGGGAGCCATCGTCGCGCCCAAGGTGATCGACACGAACCGCTGCATCTCCTGTCGTACGATCGAAAAGGAGTCCGACAGCGCCCTGCCCGACCTCGACGGATGGATCTTCGGCTGCGATCGCTGCCAGAGCTGCTGTCCCCACAACCAAAAAGCCCCCATGCACCGCTCGCCGCATTTCGATCCCCTGTTCGACCCGCTGACGATTTCGGATCGGGAGTGGCTCGCAATGAGCGAAGAGGAGTTTCTCCTGCGGTTCGGCAATACACCTCTCGCACGCAGCGGACTGCGGCGCATCCAGCAAAACGTGCGGATAAACCAGGAAAAGAACGAAGAGTAGGGCCCGCCATTGGGCGGAGAGGCAGACAGCAAACCAACCCGAAACCTCTCCGGATATTGTCCGCAGGCTGTTCGGGAAACCTTCCGTACGAAAGGACAGGAAAACCGGAACCCGACCGGCCGGCTCACCGCCACCGCCCCGACTTGCGGCACAAAGGCTCCCGCTCCTCCTGAATCGGCCCGACAACCGACCCGCCGCGATAAAGTGCAAAACCATCCGCTGAACCGCCCCCGCGTGCATCCCGGAAGTCAAAGCCCTTTCGAATAAAACGGGGCAGACTTCCGAAAAAGTCTGCCCCGCATTTCAAAAACAGGAATACCCCGCTAACTGTTCGCTTTGGCTGCGTTCTCCTTAAGCTGTGCCACCGTTTTCTGTGCCGCAGCCACATTCGCACCGGCCGTTACTTTCGAAAGGGCGTCGATCGCCTGCTGGGGCATCGTGCGGGCATTGTAAGCTGCACCCAAAATGAAATAAACGTCGCTGCGCTCCTCTTCGTCGGTCTGCCCGGCAGCAGCCTCCTCAGCAGAAGCGATCACGCCGGCGTAATCCTTCTTGTCGAAGAGTGCCTGCAAACGAATCTTCTGGGCCAGCGCATCCTGCGGATTCACGGCCAGCATCTCGTCGGCAACGGCGATAATACCGTCGAAATCATTCTCGCCCTGCAACTTGGCAATACGGTTATTGGTATAGAGCTTGATGTTCTCCTTTGCCTTCACGACATCCTCCGCATATTTGGGGTTGTCCTGAGAAGCGATTTCGTTGAAAATAACCAAACCTTTCTGGAAGTCGCCCAGCTCGCAATAGCAAATGCCCAAGAAGTTGGCCATCTCCATATTTTTCGGATCGGCGGCATAACCTTTGGCGAAAATTTCAGCAGCCTCGGCGTAGTTCTTTTCGTTGAAAGGCTTTCCGCCCCACATCAGATATATCTTCGCCATCAACATATTCGACATACGCTCCTGCTGCAACTCACCGTAAAGAGCCGCCTTATTGGCCGACTTGGTAAGATTCTCGACCGCCGTGTTGAAATCATTTCCCTTAGCAGCCGTAAGACCCATTTGGAAATAGCACACCGGCACACTCTTCTTGGCCGTTGCAACCCAACTCTGGACATCGAGATCCTCGGAATCGAGCCCCTGATCGATAAGCGTTTCGAAAGCCGTAGCTGCGGATGCGAAATCCTTCGAATTGTAAGCGGCGACAGCCTTATTGTAAGTTTCGCCCAATCCTTCCTGCGCAGCCACAGACCCCACAACGAACAGGGCAAGCGCGGAAATCAAAAGTTTTTTCATAAATATTGTATAAATTATAGGTTAAAATTGGTTCCGTCCATTTTTATCACCATTCCCTGCAAACCCATCGGAAATATCGCCCCGTCCTGTAGGTCGCAACCATCCGTCGAAACTCCCGCCGGAAAGCAGGGAATGCAAATTTAGTTTTTTTTCGGCACTTTCCAAAAATCACCTTCTCAACGCAGCGAAGAACGAACGGACGAGCCTCTCGCACTCCTCGGCCAATACCCCCCGCGTCACCGTCGTTCGGGGCGGAATAGCGGCGATAGCCACGCTTCGGATCGTCGGCGCCATAGACCACCCGCCCTACCTGGCTCCACGCAATCGCCCCCGCACACATGATGCAAGGCTCGACCGTCACATACAACGTACATTCGGACAAGTATTTGCCTCCGACGGTCGAGGCTGCGGCTGTCAGGGCCTGCATTTCCGCATGAGCCGTAGCGTCCGCCAAGGTTTCGACCAGGTTGTGCCCCCGACCGACGATACGTCCGTCCGCGACCACCACGGCACCGATGGGTACTTCCTGCTCTTCTAACGCTTTTTCCGCCTCGTTTAGTGCCAGGCGCATGAATTTTTCATCGGTTTGCTGCTGTTCCATCGTTTCGGTTTTTCGGCAAAATTAATAATTTAACGGAAAATCCGATATGCCTCTAATTTTCACCCGGCTCCACATCGCCGCCTCTCTTCCGTTCTGCCTGTATTCGTAAATAGCAGGAATTCCGACAAGAAACGAATTAGTTCGCACCACTCCGCACTCACTTTTCTTCCTTTACAAAAGACGGAAAGTCGCCGCCACCCCTCCCGACGAACCCGCCGGATTCAGCCTCGCACACCTCCCCTGTCGAAGAAAAGAGATGGCATCCGGTATAAAAAACGCGCGAGTTTGTTTTTTATACCTTCGTTTTCACTACCTTTGTGAATCACAATACGACAACAACGAAAAAAACAGATACGACCATGTACAGAACCCATACCTGCGGCCAGTTGCGTGCCGCAAATGTAAACGAAACGGTCACCCTGGCCGGCTGGGTGCAGAAAGTCCGCAACCTGGGTGCGATGACCTTCATCGACCTGCGGGACCGTTACGGCATCACCCAGATCGTCGTCGAAGAACACTCTCCGGCCGATGTCAAGGCCGTGGCCGGCGGACTGGGCCGCGAATACGTCCTTCAGGTCGAAGGCCGCGTGGTAGAGCGTTCGTCCAAGAACCCGAAGATGCCTACGGGCGACATCGAAGTCGTCGCCTCGAAGCTCGTGGTGCTGCACGAGGCCGAAGTGCCCCCGTTCACCATCGAGGAGAACTCGGACGGCGGCGACGACCTGCGTATGAAATACCGCTACCTCGACCTGCGCCGTCCTCCCCTGCAGCGCAACATGATCCTGCGTCACAAGATGGCCCAGGAGATT
>OHFQ01001053.1_pt1 | contig 11456 bp, 10 predicted proteins | sample 1567581 | NCBI WGS metagenome assembly OHFQ01 (sample SAMEA3879559, study PRJEB24766) | human gut metagenome | biome: human-associated habitat; feature: feces | place: USA | collected 1985/1987 | reverse complement strand
TTGCTACAGGTGGCGGACACTCTCAAATTGTAATATACAATTAAGTAAAAATATGTTATATTTAAACATATGCAGGTTAAACTTGTTTAATGAGGTGAATGAATTGCTTAATGAGAATAAAATCAAAATGATGACCAAGATGGCAATATATGAGAAGAATGAAGGAAAAAGCATGTTGAAAACTGCCAAGTATTTTAAGGGTGATTACATCGCTTTTGGAGTATTAAAGACAGTGATTGCCACTACATTTGCAGGAGTAATTCTTCTGGCGATGTATTTCTTGTGTAACGCAGAAGGAATGATAAGGGATATCAATAACCTGGATTATATAGGACTTGCCAAGAAGTTTGCATTGTATTATGTGCTTATGCTTATCGTATTCTGTGTAATTGCCGGGTTTGTATATTATTTCAGATATGAGAATACCAGAAAAGGTATTAAAAGGTATTTTTCAAGGCTTAATAAGCTGGAAAGATTCTATACAGGGCAGAAGAAGAAATAATTATTTGGAGGCATAGATGGCATTTTTATTGGAATTAAAGGAAAGTTTTAAGAAATTTTACAACAGATATAATACATATGTGGTACCAGCATCAAAGTTTATTATTGCATTGATATGTTTTATTATGATTAATACAAGTATTGGTTACATGGATAAGTTGAAGAATCCGGTGTTTGCACTGTTACTTTCTGTTATATGTGCATTTCTTCCGGGTGGTTTTACACTGATAGTTCTTTCAGCGTTTATTCTTATACAGTTGTATGTAATAGCTCCAGAATTTGCATTGCTGGTATTGTGTATAATGCTTCTGATGTATCTTCTGTATTTCAGATTTGCACCTAAAACAGCTTATATACTTATTATTACTGCTATGTTCTGCTGGATGAAGATACCATTTGTGCTTCCGGTAGCGATTGGTCTGTGTTCGTCAGTTGCGGCAGTTATACCAGTGAGTTTTGGTGTTATTATGTACTACATAATAAGAACTGCAAGTGATTATGAGGCTGCTATTTCTGATGATTCTTTGTCAGAAAGTATGAAACAGATATCTTATCTTATAGAAAGCCTTTTAAAGAACAGACAGATGCTGGTGCTTATTATAGCAGCTGCAGTTACTATTATTGTTGTATATATTATCCGAAGACAGAAAATCGATCATTCATGGAAAATAGCTATTATTGTGGGCAGTATAATACAGTTCCTTATTCTTGTTGTTGGACAGATAGCTTTGAAATCAGATTTTAATATTGTTCTTATAATTATAGGAACTATACTGGGGGTTGCAGCTGCATATATCTGCAATATTGTTTTCTTTGCACTTGATTATAAGAGAACAGAGTATGTACAGTATGAGGATGATGAATATTATTATTATGTAAAGGCTGTACCAAAGATTAACGTTGCAAATGCTGATGTAAGAATTAAGCATATTAATGCTAAAAAGACTAAGAAGACAGATGATATCAGACAGATGAGAACCGGCGATACAGCTAAAGATAATGGATATGCAGTATCTAACGAAGAAGATGATGATATTTTATTCTATGATGATGATAAGTAATCATCAGAATATATTTTGCTAGTTTTATTTAGAAGATTATAAGAAGAACGGAGGCGATAATACAGTGAATAATTTCATAAGGGATTATCTTGTTAAATTATATATTCCGCGTATAACATGGACCGATATTATTGAGATTGTGATTATTGCTTTTGTTATATATAATGTCATGGTATGGATTAAGAATACCAAGGCATGGGTATTGCTTAAGGGAATTATTATTGTTGTTATATTCGCACTGATTGCGTATATTCTGAATCTTAAGACTATTCTGTGGATTGCAGGAAAGACAATCAGTGTTGGTATTATTGCACTTGTTATTATATTCCAGCCTGAGTTAAGAAGAGCATTAGAGCAGCTTGGACGAAAGAAGATTCTGTTTGGACTTTTCAGGTTTAATGACGGAAGAGAAAAGGGTGAAAGATTTAGCAGTAAGACAGCTGAAGAGATAGTAAGGGCATGCTTTGATATGGGGGCTGCTTATACAGGAGCACTTATAGTTATTGAACAGGATATGGTTCTTGAAGAATATGAGAAAACAGGAATTACGGTTGATGGCCTGGTTACAAGCCAGCTGCTTATCAATATATTTGAGCATAATACGCCGCTTCACGATGGAGCTGTTATTATAAGGGGAGACAGGATTGTTGCTGCAACATGTTATCTTCCTCTTTCAGATAATAGCAATCTTAATAAGGCTCTTGGTACAAGGCACAGAGCAGGCGTTGGTATCAGTGAAGTGACAGATAGTATGACTATTATAGTATCTGAAGAAACCGGTAAGGTTTCGGTGGCTGTTGGTGGAGAACTTATTCATGATATTGATGCGGATTCTCTTAGAAACAAGCTGGAATATCTTCGCAGAAGAACTATTGATGTGAAGTCGTTCAAGATATGGAGAGGAAGGCTAAAGCATGAAGGAAAAGATGTTTAAGAACCTGAGCCTTAAGATTCTGTCGGCTATATTTGCAGTCGTTTTGTGGACGGTTATAGTTAATGTATATGACCCAACCACGAGTTATACATTCAGTAATGTGTCGGTACAGCTTATTAATACAGAGAGTCTGACTGATAAGAATTACAGTTATGAAATTGTAGAGGGTGGCAAGATATCAGTATATGTAAGTGGACCGAAGAGTATTGTTACTAATATCAAAGCAAGTGATATTGTTGCAACTGCGGATCTTAGCAAGATAAGCGCATTTGCTGATTATGTTGATATTCATGTATCAGTTGTTAAAGATGGACAGGTTCTTAATAATGTTGAAGCTACACCTAAAACATCTGCTGTAAGATTAAGCATAGAAAACAGAGATACTAAGACTGTAAATGTTGTTTCAGAGATTACCGGTTCAGCGGCAGATGGCTATGCAGTGGTAAGAAGAGTGCTTAATCCAACATCTGTTAAGGTTACAGGACCTTCGTCTGTTATCGATAATATAGACTATGCAGGGATATCTTTTGATGTGACAGGAGCGACTGCAGATGTGACGGGAACAGCAGATATTCATTTGTATGATTCTGATAATAATGAAATTAATGATTCTTCTGTTGAACTTACACAGACAAGTGTGGGCTATATTGCACAGGTTGTAAGGACTAAGACTGTAAGTATAGAAGTTAAGACGTCAGGAAAACCGGCAGACGGATACAGAGTTTCAGGAGTGACGCTTAATCGTGATAGTGTTGTTGTATATGGTGATACCAATATGCTTAACAGCCTTGATAAGATTGTTATTCCGGCAAGTAATATTAATGTAGATGGTTTGACTGAAAATAAAGTGTACAAGTTTGGCCTTACGGATTACATAGATAAATCGCTTACAATTCTTGATAATGCAAGAATTGAGGTTACAGTAAGAATTGAGAGTACAGGTAATAAGACAATAACACTTAATACATCAGATATTAAGGTTAGTGGACTTGAAACCGGAATGAGTTACAGCTTCGAGGATAGAACATTTTCAATAGATGTTGAAGGCTCAGAGGCTGCAATTGCTGCATTAGATGCATCTGCTATAACGATGACAGCAGATTTGTCTACATATACTACATCAGGAATACAAAGCATTACATTGTCGGTTAAACTTCCGGATGGAGTTACATTAAAGAAAGCAGCATCTGTTAATGTATTGTTTGATAATATACAGGAGACAGAAACTAATCAGTCGACTCAGGAAACAACATCCGTGACGACTGGAAATTGAGAGGTGATTCATATGGTAAGTGAGAAGATACTAGTTGGAAGTGCATTAGGAATACATCTTCGTCCTGCAGGAGCAATGTGTGATACAGCTGTTAAATTTGATTCACACATTACATTCACATTTAAGAATAAGGTTGTTAATGCAAAGAGTGTTATATCTATTCTTGCATCAGGCGTTGGCTGTGGAGATGAGATAACTCTCATAGCAGAAGGTCCGGACGAAGAAGAAGCATTGAAAGCAGTTTCTGAGAGCTTTAGAAAAGCTTTACAGGACTAATATATAAAGAAAAGAGGTAAAGGGTATGGGTTATATGGAAACTTACAAAGCATGGTGTGAGAATGAATATTTTGATGAAGACACACGTGCAGAACTCAAATCAATTGCAGGAGATGAGAAAGAGATTGAGGACAGATTCTATAAGGATCTTGAGTTTGGAACAGGCGGACTTAGAGGTGTCATAGGCAATGGTACTAACAGAATGAATGTATACATTGTAAGAAAGGCAACACAAGGGTTAGCTAATTTTATTATCAAGGAAGGAACACAGGATAAGGGTGTTGCAATTTCTCATGATAACAGAAGAATGTCAAGAGAATTTGCGCAGGAAGCAGCTCTTTGTCTTGCGGCTAATGGCATTAAGGTATACATATTCCCTTCATTAAGACCAACACCAGAACTTTCATTTGCAGTAAGAGAACTTCACTGTACAGCAGGTATTATGGTTACGGCAAGCCACAATCCTCCAGAATACAATGGATATAAGGTATACTGGGATGACGGATGCCAGATAACAGCACCTAAGGATACACAGATTATCAACGAAGTTAAGGCCGTTACAGACTTTAATGATGTTAAGACTATTGATGAAGAAGAGGCAAGAGTAAGAGGTCTTTATAATATTATCGGATATGATATGGATGATGCATTTATTGCAGCATTAAAGAAGCAGAGCCTTAACGGAGATATTATTAAGCAGGTTGCTGATGATATTAAGATTGTATACTCTCCATTCAATGGTACAGGTAATGTTCCTGTAAGAAGAATTTTAAGAGAGTTAGGTTTCAAGAATGTATATGTTGTTCCAGAACAGGAGAAACCAGATCCTGACTTTACAACACTTGAGTACCCTAATCCGGAAGATCCTAAGGCATTCACATATGCATTAAGACTTGCTAAGGAAGTTAATGCGGATATTATTCTTGCAACTGATCCTGATGCAGACAGACTTGGTGTATATTCTAAGGATACTAAGTCAGGTGAGTACAAGTCATTCACAGGTAATATGTCTGGTATGCTTATTGCTGAATACCTTCTTTCCCAGAGAAAGGAGAAGGGACTTCTTCATGAGAACGGTGCATTTGTAAAGACAATTGTATCTACTAACCTGGCTGACCTTATTGCCAAGGAATATAATTTAAAGCTTATTGAAGTTCTTACAGGATTCAAGTATATTGGTGAGCAGATTAAGTTCTTTGAACAGAATAATACATACGAATATGAATTCGGTTTTGAAGAGAGTTACGGTTGCTTAGTTGGAACTCATGCAAGAGATAAGGATGCCATCGTAGCTGTTATGGCATTATGTGAAGCAGCAGCTTACTATAAGTCTAAAGGCATTACTTTATGGGATCAGATGATTAATATCTTTGATAAGTACGGCTACTTCAAGGAAGGACAGAAGGCTGTAACTATGAAGGGTGCGGAAGGTGCTGTTCAGATCGCTAAGATGATGGATGATTTAAGAAATAATCCACCTAAGAAGTTCGGAGCGTGGGATGTTGTAGAGTTCAGGGATTATAAGAAAGATGAGTGTACAGTCATTGCTACAGGAGAGAAGAAACCAACAGGTCTTCCAGAGTCTAATGTACTTTACTTCGAGCTTAATGACCATGCATGGTGCTGTGCAAGACCTTCAGGAACAGAGCCTAAGATTAAGTTCTATATGGGTGTTAAGGGTACAGGTCTTGAAGATGCTGATAAGAAGTTAGAAGAACTTACTGATGCAGTTTCTGAAATTGTCGGTTTATAATCAGTTCAAATTTAATTAACAACTAAAACACAATATGAACACATTTCGTTGTTATATTACATGTATTGACAGTGAGATGTGTTCATTTGTTATGTATGGAATCTTCATTGTCATAATACAATGTTAAAAGGAGAGAATGATTATGTATAACGACAATAATGAGAATGATTCACAGTACCGTTACAGTGGCAGTGATATACCATATAACAATACTAATAATAACAGTACAGCCAATAATAACACAGCATTTTCAAGTGCACCTTATGAAGCTAAGAAGCACAAGAAACACAAAGGCGGATTTGCAAAGAAAGCAGCATGCTTTGTTCTTTCAGCAGTACTTTTTGGCGCAATAGCCGGTTCGGTTATGTTTGGTGTTAATTATGCAGGCGGAAAGATTGCTGGCAGTAATAAGTCTGATGCTACAGGTGTTAATATACCAACAGTAAGTAATAATATTTCTAATGTTGCTAAGACAGATTCTTCGCTTACAGAAGATACTAATCTTTCAGCATCAGGTAAGATGGATGTAGAGGCGGTTGCTACAGCAGCCCTTCCTGCAATGGTTCAGCTCAATGGTACAACAACAGTTAAAAGTTCAAGTTATTTTGGATATGGACAGAGCTATGAAGCAACATCAAGTGGTACGGGTATTATTGTAGGCAAGAGTGATACTGAATTACTTATTGTAACTAATGCACATGTTGTTGATAATATTGATAATCTTAAATGTGTATTCTCTGATGGCACAAGTGCAAGCTGTTCTGTTAAGGGTTCTAAGTCAGATCAGGATATTGCGGTAGCCGCAGTATCATTAAGTGATATTTCATCTGATACAGCGTCTAATATTGCAATTGCAGAACTTGAAGATTCATCAGATATTAAAGTTGGACAGCAGGTTGTTGCCATTGGTAATGCATTAGGTGAAGGCCAGTCAGTTACAACTGGTATAATTAGTGCAAAGGACCGTTCAATTACAGTCAACAATGTAACATTTACAGGACTTCTTATGACAGATGCAGCGATTAACTCTGGTAACAGTGGTGGAGCTCTTCTTAATTCAGAAGGAAAGGTTATCGCTATTAACTTTGCAAAAACAAGCAGTGATGGTGTAGAAGGTATGGCTTATTCAATTCCTGTCTCTAATGTTAAGGATATTATCGATTCATTAATGACTAAGCAGACAAGAAACAAGGTTTCATCAGATAAGGCAGCATACCTTGGAATTGCAGCAGTAGATATTACAAGTAATTATGCATCATATTATGGATATCCTGTAGGTATTCTTACAAGAACTGTAGCCGATGATTCAGCAGCAGACAAGGCAGGATTAGAGACATATGACATAATTGTCGGATTTGATGACCAGACAGTTACTACTATGTCAGGACTTACTAACATGCTTCAGTATTATGAGGCAGGTGAAAAAGTAACTATAGATTATTATCATATGGAAGGAAGCGAGTATGTTCTTAAGAGCACGGAGGTAACGCTTGGTTCTAAGAAGGCATCTTAAGGATATATTCCAAGTAGATATTTATGGATAATACCAATGAGAATATGACAGAAGATAAGAATATTAATAAGAATAACAACGGGAATTCCGATGATTATGAGAAGATATGTTTTGTGTGCAGAAGACCAGAATCAAGAGCTGGTAAGATGATTGTTATGCCTAACAACATATACATCTGTCAGGATTGTATGCAAAGAACATTCGATTCAATTAACAGCAGTGGAATTAATTATGAAGATATGATGAAGATGTCAAACATGCCTGGAATGGGCATGTTTGGCAATTTTGGCGTTATGGATTCAGACCCGGTTCCAGAAAAGCAGAAGCTTAAGAAAAAGAAAGAGAATAAGAAGGAGTTACCAGCGCTTGACGTTTCTAAGCTGCCTGCACCACATGAGATTAAGAGAAAGTTAGATGAGTATGTTATAGGTCAGGACTATGCTAAGAAGGTAATGTCGGTGGCTGTATATAATCATTATAAAAGAGTTTCAGCAGATGCTAAGATTCTGGGTGATGTTGAGATTGAGAAGTCTAATATGCTTATGATTGGACCTACAGGAAGTGGTAAGACATATCTTGTTAAGACGCTTGCAAGGATATTACAGGTGCCACTTGCTATTACAGATGCAACAACACTTACAGAGGCAGGATATATCGGAGATGATATAGAGTCAGTTGTTTCTAAGCTTTTACTGGCAGCAGACAATGATGTAGAAAAAGCTGAACATGGAATTATATTTATTGATGAGATAGACAAGATTGCCAAGAAGAAAGAGACCAGAAGCAGAGATGTAAGTGGTGAGTCTGTACAGCAGGGAATGTTAAAGCTGTTAGAAGGCAGTGAGATTGAAGTTCCTGTTGGTGCGACAAGTAAGAATGCAATGGTTCCACAGGTGACTGTTAACACGAAGGATATTCTGTTTATATGTGGTGGTGCATTTCCGGATCTTGAGGATATTATCAAGACAAGGCTTAATAAGTCATCCTCAATGGGATTTAATGCTGACCTTAAAGATAAATATGATGATGAGAAGAACATCATGTCTTATGTGACGGTTGATGATCTTAGAGAATACGGAATGATTCCAGAATTTTTAGGAAGACTGCCTATCATATATTCACTTGACAGACTGGATGAGGATATGCTTGTCAATATTCTGAAAGAGCCTAAGAATGCAATTCTTAAGCAGTATCAGAAGCTGTTAGAGCTTGATGAGGTGAAGCTTGAGTTTACAGATGATGCATTAAGAAGCATAGCAAGAAAGGCAATGGAAAAAGATACAGGTGCAAGAGCACTCCGTTCTATTATTGAGGATTTTATGCTTGATATAATGTATGAGATACCTAAAGACAGCAATATAGGTTCAGTTACAATAACAGAAGATGTTGTTGAAAAGAAAGGTGCTCCGGTAATAACTATGAGAGCATAATAGTTATAGCAGAATAATACAATACATTTCTGAATACATATAGCATGTACAGTGATTGCTTTATGTTAAGGAGATGTTATGGCATGTGATTTTGATATAACCAAAGAGAATATATATGATTACATAATAGAAGATACCCCAGGGGCTGATGAAGCTATTAAGGCATTATCAGGGATATGTTCGCAGAGAGCTGATTCGCAATGGATTATAGCTCATGGAGAACTGCCTGATAACCGCCAGCTTAATATAAGCTCTCTGGGGTATTTTACTATTCCAAAGTTATATGGACTCATGGAAGGCGATGCGGATATAAGTGCACTTGATGAAATAGGTGCTTTACGGGTACTTGGACAGGATAATCTGCAGGCAGACGGGAGTAATGTTCTTATAGGGTATGTGGATACCGGAATAGATTATCTTAATGATGTTTTCAAGGACAGACTTGGGAATACAAGAATTCAGGCTATATGGGATCAGACAGATAAAACAGGTACTGATGTTGCAAATACGTATGCACATTTTGGCAGAGTATATGAAAAGGATGAAATAGACAGGGCAATAGAGGCTGACAATAACGGAGAAAATCCATATTCTTATGTTGCACAAAGAGACACGTCAGGACATGGAACGCTGCTGGCTTCAATATCAGCAGGTTCATATACAGACGGATATGTTGGCGTTGCACCAGGAGCAGAACTTTTAGTGGTTAAATTAAAACAAAGTAAACAGTATCTGAGAGATTTTTTTCTGATAAAGGATGACGTTCCAGCTTTTGAGGAAAGTGATATTATGCTGGCTTTAAGATTTCTTGAAGATTACGCTATACGACTTGGAAAACCATTGATAATAATATTTGGTCTGGGAAGTGCTAATGGTTCAAGAACAGGCGCATCTCCTCTGGCAGAAATGATGGAGAATCTTACTAAAAAACCCAATATATCAGTTATAACATGTATGGGCAATGAAGCTAATAATAAATGTCATTATAAAGGGACAGTAATGTCAGCCCTGGTACCTGATGTTATGGAAATTAATGTTGATGGAACAGGAAAGGGTTTTACGATGGAAATATGGGCGGATAGTCTTGATATATTATCCGTGTCGATTGAATCACCGTCAGGGGAATATGTTCCAAGAATACCTGCAAGAATGGGTGCAAGTATGGAGTATACATTTCTTTATGAGGGAAGTACGGTTACGGTAGATTATCAGATAACTGAAAATGTAGCTGGAATGGAGGTTATATTCGTAAGACTTAAGACACCAGTTGAGGGTACATGGAAATTCTATATATATAGTCTCACTAATATAAAAGGAAGTTATAATGCATGGCTTCCATTAAAGCAGTTTTCCGGACAGGATATATATTTTTTAAAATCCGACCCGGATACAACACTTACAGTTCCAGCGGCAGCTGATGGTGTTATAAGTGTAGGAGCATATAATCATTATACAGGGGCTGCTTATTATGAAAGTGGGCGTGGATATAGCGCTGACGGAAGGATTAAACCTGATTTTGTTGCACCGGGCGCGGGGGTATATGGAATTGCTCCATCTGGAGGCGTTAAGGTTACTGGAACAAGCTATGCAGCGGCTTATGCCGGGGGCTGTGTTGCACTTTTATATTCATATCAGGTAAATGTAAAGAATAGTCAGATGATTAATCATAACGATATTAAAGCACAGCTTATAAGAGGTGCAGTACGCTCAGAATATATGGTATATCCTAACCCTGTAGCTGGTTATGGAAAACTGAATATATATACAACATTTAACATGATGAGAATATCTTAGGTTGAAATCACTGGTGTTATATGCTAAATTGTTCATACATGACGAAAAGAGGAGATAGAGAAGTATGAAATATAAGGCATTGGCACTGGATTTGGACGGAACATTAACTAATAGAGAGAAGAAAGTGCCAGTAGGTAATAAAGAAGCGATTGAGAAAGCGATAGATGCAGGTGTTAAGGTTATTCTTGCATCAGGAAGACCGCTTTTTGGAATAACACCAATAGCCAGAGAGCTTGAGCTTGACAAAAAAGGTGGTTATATACTGGCATATAATGGCGGCTGTATAGTTGACTGCAAGACGGGGAAGCAGATGTCTGCGACAATAATGCCACAGGATTGTATAGCAGATATATGCAGTCTTGCAAGAGCCAACGGTGTGTATGCTCTGACATATGCTGATACGCAGATAGCTGCTGAGAGTGATTCTGATGAATATGTAAAGAAAGAAGCAATATGCAACAGTACTACAATCAAGAAAGTAGATGATTTGCGCAAATTTGTGGATTATCCTGTAGAGAAATTTCTGGTTGTAGGAGAGCATGAAAAGCTTATTCCGGTACAGAAAGCCCTGTTAGATAAGCATGAGGGAGTAATCAATGCATTTTTTTCAGAGAGCTATTTCTTAGAGGTAGTACCTGCGGGAGTTGCAAAGGATGCATCTTTGGATAAGCTGCTCACAATGTTTGATATAACAAGTGAAGAACTCGTTGCATGCGGCGATGGAATGAATGATATTCCAATGTTAAAGTATGCAGGTCTTGCAGCGGTTATGGAGAATGCATATCCTGAAGTTAAGAAATATGCAGATGTCGATGTACCATCTAACGATGACTGTGGTGTGGCATATGTTATAGATAATTATATATTATAATAATGGATTATAAAAAATATACCCCCGGCGGTTTTATTGGCTGCCGGGGG
>OHFQ01001049.1_pt1 | contig 11467 bp, 7 predicted proteins | sample 1567581 | NCBI WGS metagenome assembly OHFQ01 (sample SAMEA3879559, study PRJEB24766) | human gut metagenome | biome: human-associated habitat; feature: feces | place: USA | collected 1985/1987 | reverse complement strand
GCCATCATCACCCCCTACGACCAGATCAACCTCCAGTCGGGGCTGTTCACCACCTTCCAGATCGCTTTCGAACGTTACCACGTGGGATGGCTCTCGAACGTCATGGGACTGCTCGTGGCCTTCGGTGCGCTGGCGGGCGTGATGTCGTGGATTTCGGGCCCCAGCCGCGGCCTGCTGTGGACGGCCAGGGACGGCGCTCTGCCCTGCTTCCTCCAGAAGACCAACAAGAACGGCGTGCAGCTCAACATACTGATTATCCAGGGCTGCATCGTGACGCTCCTCTCGTCGCTTTACATCGTGATGGACGACGTCAGCGTGGCGTTCTTCCTGTTGAGCGCCCTGACCGTGGGACTGTATCTGATCATGTACATGATGATGTACGCCGCGGGAATCCGCCTGCGCTACACGCAACCCAAGCTCATCCGCAGCTACCGCGTGCCGGGCGGAAACACGGGCATGTGGCTGATCGGAGGCGTAGGGTTCCTCGCCGTGCTGTTCTCGTTCATCGTCACCTTCTTCCCGCCTTCGCAACTGCCCGTGGGCAGTCCGGCGACGTACACGTGGCTGGTGGTGACCGGCACGGCGGTCTTCCTCGCGATCCCCTTCATCATCAGTTTCGCAATGGACAAACGGAACGCCCGGCGGACGCCGGAGGCTTAAAACTCGACCGTCAGGCCCAGCGTCGGGAGCAGCGTGCCGCTCACCTGTTCGAGGTATTTCATGCGGTAACGCCGTTCCGAAGCCGGAGCCGAGGGGTTCTCGATCTCCCCCGTGGACATCAGCACGTCGGGCTGGCGCAAACGACCGCCCGCAACGTTTTGCAGGTCGATGTAGAGACCCAGCATGCAGCGGCGGAAGTAAAACACCTTGTCGATGCGCACGTCCAGCTGTGCGAAGGCGTCGAGCCGCCCGGCGTTGTATTTCGAATAGTCGTAGTAGGGCCGTCCCTGCGCATCCCACGCCTCGACGAGCGACGAACGCTCCACGTCGTAGGGCGTGTAGGGCGCACCGCCCACGGCGCTCAGCTTCGCACCGAAGCTCCAGTGGCGCGGCAGGTCGTAGGTTCCGCTGACGTTGACCACGAAACGGTTGTCCCACGCCGAGGCGATCCACGGGGCCTGCCGGTCGTTGCGGTACTCCGAGCGGAACACGGTCACCGATCCCACGACGTTCACTCGCCCCGGAATCTGCCAGCGGGCCATCGCCTCGACGCCGTAGGCGCGCCCCTGCGCCGAGGAGACCAGCTTCTCGTTGCCCACCACGCCGTAATCGTTGCCCTTGCACGAGAGCGGAATCCCGTCCGCCACCGACAGCGGCACATCGCCGTAGCGTTTGTAAAATCCCTCGACCGAGACGATCAGCCGGTCGCGCAGCCGCCAGTCGACACCCGCGCTGAAGACCCCGACGCGCATGTAATCGAGCGATCGGTTGACCAGCGCGTCGTCCACCTTGAATCCCAACGCCGTGTAGGGCGGCAGCTGGCAGTAAAGTCCCGCGCTGCCGCTCACCGACCAGCCGGGACCTACCGCATAGGAGACCGAAGCCCGGGGCGACAGCTGGCGCCACACCCGCGCCATACGTCCCGAGTAGTCGCACCCGTCGGCGCGCAGGCCCGCCGAGGCGGTGAACCGCTTGTCGGCCGAGGCGTATTCGGCCCCGGCGAACAGCCCCCAGCCGACGATTCCCAGCCGGGTCCGGTAGTCCGACAACTGCGTCCTGTCGGTATAGAGCCGTTGCAGCGTGCGGTTCGTGTAGTCGGAATAATTCACCTCGACGCCCTCGCGGACGGTCCAGCGGCCCAGATAGGTGCGGTTCTCGGCCCGGAGCGTGGTCTTCTGCTCCACGGAGCGCAGCCGGAGCGTCAGGTTGTCCTCCGACGAATCATCGTTGCGCAGGTATTTCAGGTTGCGGTTGTTCAGGTAGTTGTGGCTCAAGGTCACGGTCTGCACGTGGCGGCCCGCATAGTGACGCCACGAAGCCCCTACGGTGAAAGTCTCCTGCCGGATGCGGGGCAGGTAGCTCAACAGGTATTCGGCGTCCTCGCCCTTCTCGTCGACGTTGAGACGCATGTTGTCGAATCCCGCAAGGGCCAGCACCGTCAGCTCGTCGCGCTCCGAAAGGCGTGTCTTGACTTTCGCCTGCCCGTCGATGTAGTTGGGCAGGAAGGGCAGCCCCAGCAGTTTGAACAGCAGTTGCAGGTAGGACTGGCGGATGGAAAACAGATAAGTCGTCTTGCCGCCGATGTGCCCGCTGCCGCTCAACCCCACTTCCGAGGCGCCCAACGTCGCTTTGAAGGTCTGCTTTTCGGCATTGCCGTCGCGGAGACTGAAGTCCAGCACGGAACTCAACGCCCCGGCCCGGTCGGCGGGAAAGGCTCCCGTATAAAAACTGATTTCGCGCACGAGGTCGGCGTTGACGATGCTCACCGGACCGCCCGTCGCCCCCTGCGTGGCGAAATGGTTGATGTTCGGGATTTCGATCCCGTCCATGTAGAACTTGTTCTCCGCAGGCCCGCCGCCGCGCACGATCAAATCGTTGCGATACCCCACGGGCGAGAAGGCCACGCCGGGATACGAGCGCACGATGCGCGACACGTCGCGGTTCGAGCCGGGGCTTTTCTCGATCTCCCGCAGGCCGATCACCTTCAAACTTACGGGACTCTCCGCCGTGACGCGGAACGGCGACGGACGGACCGTCACGGCCTCCAGCTGCGCGGCATCCTCCTCCAGCTCGACTTCGATAAAGGGCGTGGCGGCCGAGACCATGTATTCGGGCGTCGTGAGGCTCTTGTAGCCCACCGACGAGACCGCCAGCCGCCAGATGCCCGGCTTCACGCGCTCGATGCGGAACCTCCCCAGCGAGTCGGTCGAGGCTCCCTTCTGCTCCTGCCCGGCCAGCACCACGGCGGCATAGGCCACGGGGCGGCGGCTCAAACGGTCGATCACCCGCCCGCTGACGGGATAGGTCCCGCCCTGCGCCCGCACGGCAAACGCCGCGGCCAGGCCGAAAAACAAAACAGCGACTTTCAGGAATTTCATACGGCAAAGATACTCGGTCAAGCGCCTTCCGACGCCGTTTCATCGGTACATTTCGGCAGCAGTTTCAGGTACGAGAGCAGAACCACGTTCATCACGAGGGCGTAGACGATGGCCGGGACGGCCATTTCACCGCTGTCGAAGATCAGCGGCGAGGTGGCGACGGCGATCGCCTGCGCAGCGTTCTGCATCCCGACCTCGATGACGATCGTGCGGCGCACCGCCCGCCGGAGCCGGAACAGGCGGGCCAGCAGCGATCCGCCCGCCATCGCCAGCAGGATCAGCGCACCCGCGGCCAGACCCAGCACGCCGAGATTCTCCAGAATCGTCGAGGCGTACTGCACGAAGAACACCGCCGCCAGTAGCATCAGGGCCGGGAAGGCCACACGCCCCAGCAGCTCGTGCACACGCCGTGCCGCCCGGGGCCGCCAATGCCTGAAAAGCGCCCCGCAGATCATCGGCAGGAACAGCAGGACGATGTTCTGCACCAGCAGTTTCCCGACCGGAAGTTCGATGGCCGCACCGGCATGCACCGCGACGAAACGCGCGGCGAAACCCATCACCAGCGGAATCGTGAAGAGCGTGATGAGGCTGCTCAAAGCGGTCAGCGTCACCGAAAGGGCCACGTCGCCCTTGGCCAGCATCGAAAAGACGTTCGACGAACTGCCTCCCGGACAGCAGGCGACGAGCAGCAGTCCCAGAAAATAGACGGGCGGCAGGCGGAAGGCCAGCCCCACGCCGAAGGCGATGAGCGGCAGCAGCGCCAATTGGCCCAGCAGCCCCGCGACAACGGCCGCCGGACGGCGGGCCACACCGGCGAAGGCCTGCCGGTCGAGTTCGATGCCGAGCTGAAACATCAGCGCGATCAATACAGGCAGTACGATCCAGACGGTATTCATAAGCGATGTAAAACGACGATCCCGGGGCGCGGACTTCCCGGCAGCCCGGTTCCATTTTACTGCAAAGGTGGCCCTTTTTTCGGGAATCCGGCCCGTTTTCCGGAAAAAATTGTAATTTTAACCTTTCAATTACGCGAGATACGACGGTTTATGTCCCTGAACACCAAATACGACATCCTCGACAACCGACTGGTCATCCGACGGCTCAACGCCGGGGACCGGCAGTGTTTCGAAGCGTGCTACCGATTCTATTACAAGGGATTGTGCAGCTTCGCTTCGCGCTGGGTATCCCTCCCCGTGGCGGAGGACATCGTACAGGACACGATGCTGTACATTTGGGAAAACCGGGACCGCCTGATGGAGGAACTTTCGCTGAAAGGACTTCTGTTTATGATCGTCCGCAACAAGTCGCTGGACCGCATCACCAGCCAGAAGGTCCATTCACGCGTCCACCAGCAGTTGGAAAAGAGATTCGCCGACCAGTTCGACTCCCCGGACTTCTACCTCGGCACGGAACTCGCACGGCTCTACCGCGAGGCGCTCGCCCAACTCCCCGAGCAGACCCGGCGCATCTTCGAGATGAGCCGCTTCCAGGGCATGACCCACCAGCAGATCGCCGCCGAGATGGAGGTGTCGCCCCAGACCGTCAACTACCATATCGGCCAGGCGCTCAAAGTCCTCGGCGTCGCGCTGAAGGACTACCTGCCGCTGATCGCGCTGTTTTTCGAAATGCCCGGGAACAACTGAAACCCCTGCCCCCTGCAACCGACCATATGCAATAAAAACGAAAGCCCGAAAAAAAATCGGGTTTTCGTTTAGTAACTATTTCCCCAAAATCGTATTACTGTTAGAAACCGAACTTATGAAAGAGATCGACGACAACCTGCTGACCGAATTTCTCGAAGGGAAACTCGACGAACCCGCCAACCGCGAGATCGAAAACTGGTACGACACCTCGGAGGAGAACCGCCGCCGGCTCGAAGCGCTCTACTTCGTGCTCTTCGCCGGAGACCGGCTCCGTGCCGCCGCGTCGGTCAACACCGACCAGGCATGTATCTCTACCAAAACCGGCCGGACGACCGCATCTGCACGGTCAGCGCCGAGCGCAGCGACTGCTCGGTGACGCTGCCCGACGGCTCCGTCATCCGGCTCACCCGCAGTTCGCAGCTCAACTATCCGGCCTCGTTCGACGACGGGAACCGCACGGTGCACCTCACCGGCGAGGCCTTTTTCGAAGTCAGCAAGCGCAACGGCGCGCCGTTCACCGTCACCACGGTCCACGACGCCGAAGTCGTGGTCCGCGGAACCAAATTCAACCTGAAAGCCTACGACGACAGCTCCGATGTCGAAACCGTACTGGTCGAGGGAGCCGTCGATTTCCGCGCCGCGGACCACGTCATGGCTCTGCACCCGGGGCAGAAAGTCTCCTACAACCCCACGGACAACGACCTGACGCTGCAAACGGTCAACGTGGAGGCGGAGCTGGCCGCGCGGCTGCGCACGTTCCGCCACGTCGACCTGGCGCAAATCGCCGGGGTGATCGAGGATTTCTACGGCATCGGCGTCGCCTTCCGCAGCGAGGCGCTCAAAAACATCCAGTTTACCGGAACGCTCGACTTCAACATGCCGATCGACCATATCCTCGAAGTGCTGACGCTTTCGACGAACACCCGTTTCAACCGCAACGGCGAAAAAATCACCATTCACAAATAATCCAATCTTAACCAAACCTCTATGAAACAAAAGTTACTCCGTATGCGGCATGCCTGGTATCTACTGGCAGCATGCCTGACACTCCTTATTCCGTGGGGGGGGGAAATGCAGGCGGCGCCGTCGCCCCAGCAGACTTCGGTCCGCGTTGAAAACGTAACCAGCCTGAAAGGACTGATTCAGGAGATCGAATCGCAGACCTCCTACCGGATCTCCTACCAGGGCAACCTGGCGGACAACGTCCCCGTAAAAATCGCCAAATCGACGAAATCGGTTTCCCAGCTGCTCGACGAAGCCCTGCGCGGAACCGGCATCACCTACATCATCCGTCAGAACAACATCATCCTGACCCGCGCGGCGGCACTTACGGATACGGTCACGTTTCTGCTGTTCAGTCCTATGTACGGCAGCATCGAGAATTGGAAAAATATAATCGCGATCATTTCCAAACGGACTGGCATACTTTTCTACGATTTTAGCTGAAATGTCATTCAGTGGGAAACTTATCGACTTGCCTGTCTTTTTCCTTACATAGCAAACCCTACCATCCTTCAAATTGCAGAAGCGGAGCAATGCAATATCCGAGAAATTTATTCCTGCACCAAAATAGCTGAACAGAAATAAATCCTTTGCAAGTCCCATATAAAAGCCAGAATCGGAAAGTTCGAGTGCGAGGATTCTTTGCACCTCCTCCTTGGAAATCGACCGTTTCTCTGTATGAATATCAAACTTGTTTATTTTGAATCTATTAAACGGGTATGCGTCCTGCTTGATAACGTCCTGCTCTATGGCTTTATTGAAGACGCTACGGAGCGTTCGAAACAGTTGGCTTATCGTGGTGTCTTTACATCCTCTGGCGTGCAACCACTCTTCATATCTTTTCAGCCACACACAATCAATCTCTCGAAAGGGAATATCGAGTTTATTACGCGTGTAACTCATCAACGAATTAAAGGAGTATTTATAGACCGCCAAATTACCCAGCCTCTCCATCTTCTTCATCTCCGCAAACAACCTGCCGTACATTTCCGCAACAGTTCGCCCTTGGGTCTTTTGTTCAACAGCCTGTGCCAACGATCGAGGGGTATACTCTTTGCGTTCAGCCATCATATCGACAACCAATGCGTTGTACTCCGCCATTTTCGAAGCAATCAGTTTGTCAATCACTATTTTATTGGGACAGTTTCGTTTGGGCTTATTCTTCTCGAAATCCCAGAATTGAGGTAAAACCGCTACGCCAAGACTGACGTATTTCTTTTTTCCGTCTTTACAGAGACGAATCATCAACGGATGCGCTCCGTTTGCAAGCGTTTTCGACTTGTAGCATAGAATGCTGACACCTGTTGCCATGCGAGTTTGTGGTTTAACTCTCGGTTTAACTCAACAGCTAAAAACGGTGGTAAACCACGAAAACAGCGCATATAAAAAAAGACAGCTGCATTTCTGCAACTGTCTGATTTTCATTGGTGGGAACATGCGGATTTGAACCGCAGACCTCCTGCTTGTCGAGCAGGCGCTCTAAACCAACTGAGCTATGCTCCCGGCATAAAAAACCATCCTGTTTTGGATGGTCTCTGTCGTGGGAGCTGAGGGATTCGAACCCCCGACCCTCTGCTTGTAAGGCAGACGCTCTGAACCAACTGAGCTAAGCTCCCCTTTTGCTGAATTGCGAGTGCAAATGTATGATAAATAAATCATTCCTGCAAGTCCTCGCTTCATTTTGGGAAATCTTTTTTCGCTGGCTGTTCGTTCGGTTGACACATTGGTTGACACATTTGCATAAACTCAATGCTGGTTAAACAATAGTGAATTAGTTGATAATCTTATATTTGAATAAGAGAGGACAAACTTTACAAAGGGGCCTATAAATATACCCCTTTCGCAAAGTCTGTCCTCGTATCAGTCGAGAAAAACGCGCGGGAAAATCTTACCCTTTCCCCTGTTCCCTCCTTTTAAGAATGTTGTTTTGCTTTTGTTTCTGTAAAATTCTTTAAAAAATTCAAAGAAATTTAAAGGATTTTAATGTTTAATCTACCAACTCTTTAAATTTCATACTCCTTGCATATATGCTTTTTACTTTGTTCACAGGTATAATGTCGACATAGCCAAGTTTTACCAGTCCCTCTAAATCCCCTTTTGCCGTCGGATAAGATACATTCATGCGCGTCTGAATTTCCTTAACAGAGAATGAAAGATTAGGAGAGTCGTTATACCATTTGATAATTTGAGCTTGGCGAGCGTTTATATTACCCAATTTCAAAAAATCAGAAGTTTGTTGTTGGTCATCTATTTTTCGTTGAATATATTGCCGAAGTTCATTATAAGCTAAACTAACCGCCCGTAAATGGTAAGCTACAAAATAACCTAAATCGTTTCCGTCGCATTCCGTATATAAATAGGCTTTTTCGTATTGTCGTTTACTTCGACTGATTATACGAGAAATAGAGAGATATTCTGTCAGCCAATATCCTTTACGAAGCATATACCAGTAGAATATGGCACGGGCAGTACGCCCATTTCCATCTACGAATGGATGAATGAATGCGATTAAAAAATGAATTATGATTCCCTTAACAATGGGATGAATGAATACACCATTAAAATCATCATCATTAAAAAGTCTACATATGCTGTCAATCAGTCCCTCAATCTCGCAGCAATCGGGCGGAGTGTGAATTGTTTCGTGAGTAATCCCGTCTTCAACGACCACATTATTGTCTGTACGGAATCGACCTTCATCATTGCTATCATCCAATGTCCTATAAGTCATCAGTTGGTGAATATGCAATAATGTCTCTTTCGTAAATTCCTCGTCTTTGTGCTGAAGAATGAAACGGATCGTTTCATAATTGTTATGAATCATCTGTTCCCCCCGCGTCCGTGGAGAAATAGATTTCCGCAACATATCTTTTGCAATTTTTCGAGTCGTAGCTGCTCCTTCCATTTGACTGGAAGCAATTGCTTCCTCCATATTGGAACTAATCAGATAACGATTCTTATCTGCTTCGGGGATAAAACTTTGTGTCCCCAAATACCCGCCCAGATTCATGTCAAATTCATGGCACAACTGCTGCATGTGGTCTGTCACATATAATTTGAACCGATAATTGCCTATTTCCAATGTTTTGGCAAACATACGTGACAACTTAACGCAAGCCCATACATCTTGTGCGAGCACTTTATCTGGAAGATGTTTATATTTAATCTCTGTCCAATATTGGTACTGCCTATTGATCTCGTTGACCACATCGGCAATTTTCGGATCACAACTCAGACGGAGCGCTTTATCGAAATCTTCTTTGCGTATTTTCGGAGGAGATTCTATCATATCTCATATAATTTTTGCATGTACAAATGTAATAAAATTCTTTAAAATACTTAAAAAACTTTAAAGAATCTTAATGTTGATCCTTACACGAATTGCTCCAAATATTTCTCCTTAAACCCTGCCAACGGGAATTTGAAATCTCTTTGCTTGCCCTCTGTTGTCGTATAGCGGATAATAACCGTATCGCTTTTTATATGTAATTCGAATAGGTTTACCTTATCGTGTCCCCATCCAAGGATATTGGTTATACGCCCTCTGCGCTAAAAGGCTCGTGTTACGGGTATATCCTTATCTGTATCATCAGGTAGAATATACCTAAAACATCAGGCACATCCCGCAAAAGTTATCATAGGCGACGACTTTTCAAATCATCATGCGCCGTTCATCACTACCCTGCCGTCATTCGGTTTTTGGTGTTTTATACATTTTAGCTAAAATTTACGTTGTCATTAAATCTTTGATTATGATATAAATATAGGGAAATTTATGACTTATGCAAGTAAAATAGAAAGGACAAACTTGTGCAGAGAGTCTAAAAGTTAACCCTTTTGCACAAGTCTACCATATTGGCCCTCTGAAGCCACATTCTTCGCGTTTATAAGGATAAAGTTATAGTCATTCCCTGTCGGATACAATTCAAATCTGCCATTGATTTCACCACTTGGAATAAGAGCATCACAAACGGAATATTCATGGCGAGCGGCTTTATCATTCATCCCAATTTGGAGAGCTGTTATACGACCTGTTGCTGTGTCCAATTTTAGAGAAGTATAAATATTGAATGTTCTGTATACTTTATATCTCGCGAAACACCTTATCCAGAAAACCTCATCTGCAATTTGGTGTACTCGTTTCTCTAAGTTCGTTAACAAACTATCGCGCTGAATCTCTGTTAAAGGTTCTACAATAACCTTTTGTAAAGAATCGGTATCTTGTCCATACGCACATAATGATCCAATAAGGGTGATAATAGTTGAAAACAACTTTTTCATAGTTGTAATAAGTTTAGTTTGTCGCTACGCACCACCGCGACGGTTAATTTTTGGATTTAAGTAAAACAGAAAGTGTGGTGCCGAAAACTTATCTTATTAGAGTAGGTCGTAGGAAACCTTATAGCATAAATAAGCAACAGCCCCACGCCTATATCCACGAATGGATATGACGCGGCAAAATGTCTGCCTTTCTCTGCTAAAAAGTGAATTTCCTACGTTCGACTTTCGAGAACAAGCAACACTTTCCGTGTTTGTCGTATGTCCCACAAAGATAGACAAGACAAACTAAAAAGCAAAACATCTTTCCGATTTCTCGGAACTGTTGCAGATTGAATTATAAAGAATAAGCCGAAAGATGTCTCCTCTTTCGGTAAATCAAAGGACAAACTTGGTCGCAGGGTATTAAAATAGCCCCCTCGTCCAAGTCTGTCCTTGTTGCTGGTATTTGACAATGATATTCCGCATTTCCTCCGTCAGCAGAAAATTGATAGGCTTGCCCGTTTTCTTGCGAACGTATTGCACCCGTCCGTCCCGTACATTCCCGTATTTCAGCAGGGCGATGTCTGCAAAGTTAATCCCTGCTCCGAAATAGCTGAACACGAAAATATCCCGTGCCAATCGTTCGGAGGGATAGCCTTGCGACAAATCGAGTGCAATAACCTTGCGCACGTCCTCTTTCGTGATGGCCCGTTTCTTCGTTCGCGTATCGAATTTGCTGACTTTATAGGCATCGAACGGGTAATAATCCCGTTTCACCAACTGCAATTCTACCGCCTTGTTGAACACGCTACGCAACGTTCGAAAGAGTTGGCTAATGGTCGTATCACCGCAACCGCTCGTCCGTAACCAATTCTCGTAACGACGCAACCACACGGCGTCAATATCGCTGAACGGGATTTGCAACCGCTGTCCCGTAAATTTCAGCAACGATGTACGGGAGTATTTGTAAACGCCTGCATTGCCGAGTTTACCGCTGCGTTTCATGTCGTCAATCAGTTTATCGTACAATTCAACCACCGTAGCGCAACGGACTTGGTTATGAAAATGGGACACGAGCGTTTCCACCGTGTATTCACGTTGCTGGGCGGTCATTTCGACAATCAAATCGTTGTATTCCGCTGTTTTTGCGGCTATCAGCCGTTCGATTTGCTCCTTGTTGGGACAATTCCGTTTGGGCTTGCCTTTCTCGAAATCCCAAAACTTTTCGTGCAGGGAAAGGCCGAGCGAAACGTATTTGCGTTTGCGGTCTTTCGTAACTCGGAGCATTAAAGGAAATGTGCCGTCTTTGAGCGGCTTGGACTTGTAACAAACAACCTCTACGGTAGCTTTCATCGTGTAAATCTCGGTTTACACACTGGTTTACACAAACGGGCAAAAAACGTGTAAACCGACCACGGAGGCACACAAAAGAAAAACGACCTACATTGCTGTAAGTCGTTGATTTTCAGTTGTGGGAGCTGAGGGATTCGAACCCCCGACCCTCTGCTTGTAAGGCAGACGCTC
>OHFQ01001045.1_pt1 | contig 11491 bp, 9 predicted proteins | sample 1567581 | NCBI WGS metagenome assembly OHFQ01 (sample SAMEA3879559, study PRJEB24766) | human gut metagenome | biome: human-associated habitat; feature: feces | place: USA | collected 1985/1987 | reverse complement strand
GAACCACTGCCGTCTCTTACCGTTATCGAAGTCTCACCTATTCCTTTAGGAGTAACCAATATACGCTGATAGCCATTTTCATTTTTCACAAAAGCAGCGGTTACCACGGCATCGTTTCCGTTTATTATGACATAATTGCCATCACCTCCATCCACACCGACAATAATACCTTCCGGTTTATCCTGATAGAGATTCACGGAACCAATCAGATTATCACAAGTCCCAATCTGGTAAATAGGCGCCTCTCCCGTAAAAAATACCATATCACGATAATCATCCTCGCATGCAGTACCCACAAACAAGAGTGAAATCAACATTAGAATAGAATAGATGTGTTTCATTGTTTTAGTCTTTTTATATCGGATTCGTATAATGAAAATGCAGTAAATAGTTAATTACTGCATGCGAACAGATATTTTTTTTAATCCCAGCTATTTATACGATTTGTTCTTTCGGGTAATTCACCAGATACAAAGTACCTGTGGCACGGGTAAAAGCCGTATATAACCAGCGGAAATAATCCGGTGTCAAATATTCATCCGTCATATACCCTTGGTCAAGAAATACATTCTTCCATTGCCCGCCCTGCGCTTTATGGCAAGTAACGGCATAAGCATACTTCACTTGCAAAGCATTATAATACGGATCAGCCTTCATCTTTTTCATCCGTTCGCGTTTTACAGGAATGTCGGCATAATCTTCGAGCACAGCATAAAACAGCCTGTCATTGTCCGCTTTAGGCAAAGCCGGTGCATCACTATGCAAAGTATCTAACAATAGATTAACTTCCAATTCAAAATCCCCGTAATCAGGAAAAGTGAGCAGAACTTCCGCAAAACGGAAACCATACAACTCACGTGTACGACGCATCCGGTGAAGAACAGCTATCTCACCATTGGCAATGAAATCCATTTCTTTACTTTTTTCTGTCCAGTAGTAATTATTCTTTGCTACCATCAGCAAGTCGCCCGTGTTCAATTCATCTTCCCGCCAAAGGATTTGTGCGCGTATACCATTATTATAGATATTCGCACGCTTATTGGAACGACATACGACGATGGTTTCATCCATCCCGTCACGGTCGTAACAAGTACTCAACGTATCTATCAGTTCATCGCCCGGAACTACCTTTATATCAGCGAACCCCGATACCTTTATCTTTGGCAGACTCTGGCAGGCATCTTCAGCTATAAGTTGGCGCAACCGGGTAGCATTCCATAATATACCGGAGTCCTGCACCTGACGTACTACCTGCGTCAAATCTACCTCTATCACCTCCAACCCATAACCTTTCAGTGCCTCGGCAAACAAAGCAGGACTCTGTTCTTCACCCACCGGAGGAAGCTGCGCCGTATCCCCCATCAGTATCAACCGACATCCTGTACCGGAATAAACAAACTGTATCAAATCGTCCAGCAAACGCCCTGTACCAAACACAGCACCAGATAACCCCTCGTTCGAAATCATCGAAGCCTCATCCACTATATATAAGGTATGAGTAGTCAAATTATCGTTTACAGAGAAGTTGCTCACCTCATTGGAGAAAGACTGCTGACGGTAAATCTTTTTGTGAATAGTAAACGCCGGATGCCCCGCATAAGCCGAAAAGACTTTCGCCGCCCGCCCCGTAGGAGCCAACAGAATTGACTTCTGTTGCAACTTATCCAATGTCCGTACCAGCGCTCCGACCAGCGAAGTTTTTCCTGTACCAGCATATCCGCGCAGCACAAAAACCGCATCATTACGGGGAGATAACAAGAAGGCAGCTAATGATTTTAGTACTATTTCTTGCTCAAAAGTTGGTTCATAAGGAAAATTTTCCTTAATTTGCCTTTCTAAATAGTTATTTATCATTTTTGTACGAGAAAAAAGTTCGAGGAACTATCGTATTTAAATATATTTATTCTATTTTTGCGATGCGAATATAACAACTAAAAACATAATTTATCATGAAAACAGTATTTAATATTGTATTGGTGCTCTGTGCTGCCGCATTGGTTTACATCTGCTACGCCAGTATCATGGGTCCTATCAATTTTGAAAACGCAAAAAAAGACAGAGAAAAAGCAGTCATTGCTCGTTTGATTGACATCCGTAAAGCGCAGCAGGAATACCGCACGCTTAATCACGGAATGTATACAGACAAATTTGATACGCTGATTGACTTCGTTAAAAATCAAAAACTACCGTTCGTAATGAAAATGGGTATGTTGACAGACAAGCAGTTGGAAGACGGACTGACTGAAAAGAAGGCAATGGCTATCATCAACAAAGCTAAGAAGACAGGTAAATATGACGAAGTCAAGAAATGGGGACTCGAAGGTTTCAAACGTGATACTATGTGGGTAGCCGTTATGGATACTATCTTCCCTAAAGGATTCAATCCTGACTCTATGAGATATATTCCTTATGGAAACGGTGCTCAGTTCGAAATGAATGTTAGGAATGATACCGCTAAATCCGGTGCTCCTGTATTCTTGTTCGAAGTAAAAGCTCCGTACGAAACTTATCTAGGTGGTCTTGACAAACAGGAAATCATTAACTTAAAAGATGTTCAGAGCAAATTGGGTAGATACTGCGGTTTGATGGTAGGTTCTATCGATACTCCGAACAATGGTGCCGGTAACTGGGAATAATGATTGATTTTACTAAATCAAAACAATATACTTTATCCATCCGTCTTAGTACGGATGGATTTTCTTTTTCTATCTATAACCCGATTCACGATAATTCGCTGTCGACGATAGAGAAAGAGACGGATACTTCCCTGTCTCTTACTGCTAATCTGAAAGCTACTTTCCGTGAATCGGACTTTCTAAACCACTCCTACAAACGAGTTAACATCATGATGGCTGATAAGCGTTTTACTATCGTGCCACTGGAGTTGTTTGAAGAGGAACAGGCGGAACTTCTATTTTACCACAATCATCAGAAACGGGAAAACGAGACGGTGATCTGCAATATTCTCAAAAAGAATAATGTAGCTATCATTTTCGGTATGGACAAGAGTGCACATACCTTTCTGAGCGAACAATACCCCGAAGCCCATTTCTATTCTCAATCTACCCCGCTCATCGATTATTTCTCCGTCAAGAGCAGGCTGGGAAACAGTAAAAAGATGTACGTTTCCATACATCGGGAAGCAATTGACATTTATTGTTTTGAACGGGGACATCTGCTTTTAGCCAATTCTTTTGAATGCACGCATACGGAGGACCGCATTTATTATCTGTTGTATGTCTGGAAACAATTGGAGTTCAATCAGGAAAGGGACGAACTGCATCTGACCGGGACGCTTCCGGATAAAGAAACTCTGATGAGTGAACTGAAAAAGTTTATATTACAGGTATTTATCATGAATCCTGCTACTAATATTGATATGCAGGCCTTATTGACATGCGAATAACCGGTGGTTAACGGAGAGACGATAAAGCAGTCTGTTTTTTATTTCTTCTTAGGGGTAATGAAGCCAATAGGATTACGCGGCTTGTCTGCCAATGCTTTTTGCACCTACAATTCGGCTAATGTCTGATTTATCAATTCCAATTGCATACGAGTGTCGTCATTGATGTCGTTGTAGTCTGCGAACACTTCTTCGATATACTCTTTCAGTTCCTTGACTTCACGCTGTAGTTCATGTACCGGACTGACAGGAGGACTTAACAGTAACGAACAGCAACAAAAGCACGCATAATGCCCATGTTTATTTGTATGACCGTCTTTGATTTCCGTTTTTTCATCTGTCAACTGAAACAAAAAATCAATAGGAAAACAATCTGTATTACGTTTCACCGCTTGATTTAAAGCGCGGGGTTCAACTCCATACATTTCTGCCAAATCTCTATCCAGCATAACCTTTTGTCCACGTATGTCATAAATCTTACTCTGTATTACTTCGAGTTGTTCCATCTTATTCTACTTTGGTATTATTCTTTTAGCACAATTGAGGCAGGCGATTGATATACTGTCAGACTTGGGCTGTATTCTATTGGGGAATATCTTTTCTGCGAAAGTAAGCAAATGTGTTCAATGTAACAAGTAAGCGCCAATCAATATATATTGCTATATCAAAAAGAATCTGTATCTTTGACCATGAAAAGTCTACCAAAACAGTCTGATTCATCAATGTCGTTACTATACTGTTACTTCCAAGCAGGGGAGACTGGCTTTTCATTAGTGATATTCAATACATTATAAAAGGTTATGATCTTATGCGAGTAATCAGCGGTATTTACAAACGAAGAAGATTCGATGTGCCACGAACATTCAAAGCACGTCCCACAACAGATTTTGCCAAAGAGAATCTGTTTAATGTACTCAATAATTATATCGACTTTGAAGAAGGAGTCAGTGCATTGGACTTGTTTGCCGGAACCGGAAGCATAAGTATCGAACTTGTATCGAGAGGCTGCGACCGTGTAATCAGCATTGAGAAAGAACCTGCTCATCACGCGTTCATCTCCAAAATAATGAAAGAGGTGAAGACAGACAAATGCCTGCCGATACGCGGGGATGTATTCAAATTCATCAAGAGCAGCCGCGAGCAGTTCGATTTCATCTTTGCCGATCCCCCTTACGCTTTAAAGGAACTGGAGACAATCCCCGAACTTATCTTCCAAAACAATTTACTCAAAGAGGGAGGCTTATTAGTATTGGAGCACGGAAAGGACAATAACTTTGAGGAAAATCCGTATTTTGTAGAAAGGAGAGTATATGGAAGCGTGAACTTCTCTATCTTTCGGGCTACAGCAATGGAGCCAACAAACGGACAATAGACTCTACCGCTTTTTGTCTCCACGAACGCTTCACCCAATTCTTTAAGAATATCTGCGTGCTTTCCCGTTGGTCTTGCAGGAATATCTCCTTCATCTCAAGTGCTGTGTTCACATCGTATATAAAGGCATTCACCTCAAAATTATGCTCAAAGCTGCGGAAGTCCACATTGGTGGAGCCTACTGTAGAAAGCATATCATCCGAAACCATAAGTTTGGAATGCAGGAAGCCTTTTTTATAGAAATAAACCTTCACACCTGCTTGCATCACATCAGCCAGGTAGGAGCAGGAACCAAGATGGGTGATTCTATTATCGGCATGTTCCGGCAACATCAAACGTACGTCCACTCCGGATAATGCCGCCGTCTGCATAGCAGCCAATATTTGTTCGGTCGGCAAGAAATAAGGTGTTTGCATATAGAAGTATTTCTTTGCACCGGTTATCGCTACGGTCAATCCCTGCATGATTTCTTTCCAAGGACCGATAGGTTCGCTGGTAACGATCTGTACCAGTGAATTTCCATAAGAGTCTATTTTCGGGAAATAACGGGAAGCGGTTATCAGAGTACGGTCTACGAAATACCAATCAAGCAGAAAAGCCGTCTGCAAACCGTGTACCGCCTTGCCTTCTATCATGATGTGCGTGTCTCGCCAGATTCCCCAAGAGAAACCGCGCATATAACGTTCCGCCAGATTCATTCCTCCTACAAAGCCTACCTGCCCGTCGATAACAACAATTTTCCTATGATTCCGATAATTCACCCTACTTGTGAATAAGGGAAAGCGGACTTTCAAGAAGCTCCTCACCTCAATACCCGCATTACGCATCTCCTCAAAAAAGCGGTTGGGAACATGCCAGCAACCTACGTCATCATAAATCACCCGTACCTCAACTCCCTGCATGGCTTTCTCTATCAATACATCTCTGACCATACGCCCGATAGCGTCATCCTCAAATATATAATATTCCATGTGAATATGCTGCTTCGCTTTTTGCAATTCACGCAGTAAAGACTGAAGTTTAGTATAACCTTCCGTATAGACGGCTACCCGGTTTCCTTCGAACGGAAAGGCTTGGTTGGTATGCTGGAATAGTCGGATAAGACGGGAATATTCGTATTGCACTTCCGAGCAATCTTGCGCCAAGTATTCCGCCATCGGCTTCTTGAGAAGACGGTCATAACTCTTCCTCCCGATAATCCGTTCGCGACGCTGGCTGCGCCCAAAGAAAAAATAAAAGACAAGACCTACAATGGGCAGAAAAAGCAAGATCAGTATCCAAGCCATAGTCTTAACCGGATTCCGGTTGTCAAGGATAATGATGACAATCGTACCGATGATAGCCCCGAAATAGAGAATATCAAAAGCCACCGTTGCAATCTGACCAAGTATGTAATTCCAATCTATCATAAGAATCTCTTCTAAAAGCGGATACTAAGCAACAAATATAGAGTAATTTATCGGATAAACAAAAAAGTCCCGGTAACAACTCTCGTTCATTACACCGGGACTTCCTTTTTATCTGTATTCACTTATCCTCAAAAACGCATCATCCGTCCCGGTCCACCGCCGTGTGGTCCACGCGGTCCACGATGACCACCTCCGTCAAATCCGCCTTGACGCATATTGCCACGAGCTCCTTTATTTCCAAAGACGTTCAGACGATAAGAAAAACGAAGCATACAGTAGCTGTTTATTCCATTATACTCGGAAACGGAACGCATATCGGCCGTCAACGAACGACTGATATTGGACTGCTGTCTCAGAATATCGTATATCTCTAAACTGATTGTCGCGGCATTACCTTTTAGGAAGTTCTGGGCAATCTGCGCATTCCAGATAAGCTCATTCTTATTCATGCTGGCGTCACGATAGCCACGACGTGCATTGTTGGTTATGTTTGTAGACAATGTCATACTCCAAGGCAAAGAAATATTGGTGCTTGCTCCATATCCGAATGTATATGGCTCCTGATTGTTCTCCGGACGCAACTCATTACGTTCGAAATTATAGTTGATCGAACCGTTAATAGTAAACTCAAACCAATCATTACGGAAAGTTCCATTCAGATTTTCACCCAAAGTCAACGTTGTACTCGTGTTCTTATCATTCACCTGTGTACTTTCGTTATAAAGATAAGCCACTGCATTAGTATAGTTAACAAGAGAGAACGAATTGATAGTAAAACGTTTATCCTTCAGAGCCGTATTAAATCCGAACATACCCATTGCATTCCAGTTACCATTAATATTCTCTGGTTTTACTGTCACCCCACCGGTTGTCTGATTATAAGTAGTAGAATTGGTAATGCTGTTTTGAGTCATATTAAGGAAGGCGTGCGCCATCATTCCACGTTGTTTGTCTCCATTATAAGTATTATAGAACAACCGCATAGAGTGAGAAAAAGAAGGTTTCAGTCCCGGATTACCTCTACGAACATTTAACGGATTTGAGTTATCTTCAATATCCAAGAGGTTTTCCATACTTGGCTGACTAGCACGCCCTCGATAAGTAAACCGCAATTGGCTCACCTTAGAGAAACGATAACGGAAATCGATATTAGGCGCAAAATTGAACACCTTTCTTTTGACAATCGTATCCACATCATCCTTTCTATAAGTCAACGTTGTGTTTTGTGGCTGCAAAGATACTCCAAAGTTCAACCGATATTTCTCACGGATTATGTTCAACCCCGCATTAATATCGTGATTATAATATTTATACTGAGCATATTTACTCAGACTCATATCCTTATTGCTTTCGTAACCTTCAGGTAGTCCATCACCATAATTCCAAATCCAGTCTTGTCCTTTATCAGCATCGGGAAGCAGACTATACGTACTTCTGTCACTTTCGCTATATTTGTATTGAAACTTATACCGGAACTGCAAAAAAGTAGCCTTTGCAACCGGTTCGTTATAAGTCAGTTCTGCCGTATAATCATAATTTTGGGTCGGAGATGTTATATACTGCTTACGTTCATCATCCGATTTTCCCGCTGCCGCATCAAAATAGCGTGTTAACGACTCGCTAAACTGTTCACTATCATTATCTCCATAACTAAATGTGCCACGAAAAGTTATATTCCTTCCCTGATTATTCAATCTTCTGTTCACTTGTAAAGAAGCATTAGCTGACAGACTATTACTTTCAGTCGAAGACTCGCTATTGCTGGCATTCACACGGATATCATCCAAAGGATCATCCGTCGTATTCCAAATACTTTTATCCAGAAAGTCATTAGGATTGGATACCAAATTGAATGGGTCACTCTTAAAAGTTCCCGACTCGGATTTAGAGTAACTGTCAGACTTTCCATACGAAAAATTCGGACGAAAGATTATATTGGTCAGTGTATCAGGCTTCCATTCCAAACGGAAGTCAGCTTTGAAGTTCGTATTTTTACTTCGATTCTTACTATTTGAGTTCGAGTAAGAATTTCCATTCTGCAAGAAACGTTCCGAATAGTTGGTAGAAAGCGCATCACGGTCGCTAAAGTTATAACGGGCACTACCTCCTAATTCCAATTTCTCCGACTGGGAAGCAAAGTTGACTCCTAACATTTTGGTTGCAGTCAGTCCATTACTGTTTCGGAAACGGGGTCCACCACCTCCGGAAAATCCCTGATCGTTTACATTATTAGCTGAACCAATCAAGGAGAACTGACTGTTATCAACAAAACGATTCAACATCAAGTTACTCCCATAACGGTCTTCCGTACCGACAGCCGCACTCGCATTTCCAAACCAGCCTTGGTTCATTCCCTTCTTCACCTTCAAGTCGAGAACCGTTTCTTCTTCTCCATCGTCAATTCCCGTAACACGCGCCAAGTCAGATTTCTTATCATACGTCTTCAGTTTATCAATCATGTTAACCGGCAAGTTCTTCAGTCCGGTTTTCACATCACCGCCAAAGAATTCCTTACCATCCACCATAATCTTCTTCACTTCCTTACCATTGATCTTGACATTCCCCTCATCGTCAATTTCCGCACCGGGAAGTTTTTTCACCAATTCTTCGAGCATAGCTCCTTCAGGGGTACGGTAAGCGGAGGAATTATACTCCAATGTATCTTCTTTCACAGTCACTTGGGGAGCTTCGGCAGTAATCACCGCCTCCTTCAGCATAACAGCGTCAGACTCCAGCGCTATCGTCCCCACACGCTTTTCCGTCATGTTCGCATAAAGATGAAGAGGTACATACTTTGTGAGAAAACCGATATAGGATACCTTCAAAAGATATTTCCCGGCCTTCACTTTGGGAAGAGTAAACCAACCTTGATTATTACTGGCAATACCGGCAGCATAAGCGCTATCGGGCAATGACAACAATTGAACTGTAGCCTGTGCCGCCGACTCTTTCGAGTCGGACTCTACAACACGTCCCGAAACAGTAATCACCTTATTTTGTGCAAAAATAGAGAAGGTGCTCAGCAATAGCAACACCAACCCGACTGAAAATCTTTTCATTTACCTTATTTACGATTATATTAGTAGCAATAGCAATGCTCTTTTGACAAATAAGATCGTAAAAGGTTTAATCGGGAAGATAATTATCTTTTAAAGAATCGCTCAACGAGCGCTTTTTTCAGACCAAACTCCAGACAAAGCACATTAAAAACCAGAAAAGTAAGGAAAGAGGAAGTATCGACGTTTATCACATCTCCTTGCATAACACGCCACAACATACCACCAAAGACGAACAAGAATGTCAAAAAGATAGCATTACGAACAGCCGAATTCCGGATTTGCTCCGTTTCACGGCTTTCATTCTTGCTTAATGCAAAGATTATCAACAAGCATCCTGACATCATCAGCAACTTCGTACATTCTTTATAAAATAACAGATTATGATCGGTCACCATTCCTTGTATATACAGCACAGGAAGAATGAACAGAGCTATCAACAAGACCAAATATCCCACAGGACGACAAAATACGGGTAATAATGCTTTCATGATTTGAACGTTTTAACGAGACAAAAGTAAGTAAAAAAAGATATTTTATATACATTTGCAAGCGCTTTTGAACAATTTACACAAAATTTGCATGAAAATTATATTATTTTGTCGTATATGACAAATCCACAGTGTCGAAATAGTGCGATTTAACGAAATATCAGAGCTTATATCCGAAGAATTTTTCGCAAAACCATACGTCTTTAACCTGAAAGCTCTTGCCGTTTAGATATTCAAGTATACCTGCGTCAGTGGTGAATTTAAATGTAAGCTTGTACGAATAAAGTGCCTGCGTTTTCACATTGTATGCACGGTTGACTTTATTTATTCCGTATTTGCCGTCACCGAGAAGTGGATAGCCAATGTGAGCGAGGTGCGCCCTTATTTGATGCGTTCTGCCTGTGACAAGGTCAACTTCAAGAAGTGCAAGGTCATCAGCCTTGTTTTCCGCAAGCACACGATAAGAGGTTATCATGGTGCGGCTGCCCTCAAATTTCTTGTCAGACACCCTGACGGTCTTTGTCGCCTCGTCCTTTTGATGATAAGCCGTGAGCCGAGCAGACTTTTCCATTGGTATGCCCACTGTCACGCAAAGATAAAGCTTTTCAAGCTCTCTGTCTTTAACTTTCTGATTAAGCACACGCAAACTTTCAGCATTTTTCGCACATATTACAATGCCGCCTGTGTTGCGGTCGATCCTGTTACAAAGGGCAGGAGCAAAAGACAGCTCCTCCTCAGGACGATATTCACCCTTTTCATAAAGATAGTGCTGTATCCTGTTTATGAGTGTGTCCGCCGAACCGCTTTCGTCCTCGTGCACCACAAGTCCGCACTTTTTGTCGCAGAGGATAATATTCTCGTCCTCGTAAATAATATTCAAAGACGTTGGCGCACTGAGAAAAGCAGGTCTGTCAGCAACTTCTCCCTCGAAAAATTCGTCATTGATGTAAAGCTGCATAACGTCACCGCAAGCAAGCCGTGTGGATATCTCACAGCGTTTGCCGTTGACCTTGATACGCTTTAGGCGCAGATATTTGTACAGCAGATTTTTAGGCAGCTTCGGCACAGCCTTTGTGAGAAACTTGTCAACACGCTGACCTGCGTCATTCTGATTTATTATAAATTCTCTCATGCTATACCTCAGAGCTTCACACGAGCGGAGAATCCTCCGTCAATAAGCTCGTCAAGACCGGTGCTGTCAGCACCGCTTTCACGGAGAAGCAGAAGAATTTCTGACATATCGCAGGCTTTGCCTTTGCGGCGAGATATCTCCTCTTCACATTTGATAGCATATTGTAAAGGCTTTTTGTCAGCAGGGAAGTTCACATCTGAGCCTTGAGCGATGAGCCATTTGATGAAATCAACACTTCGCTTGTCAGGCTTGAGAACGCCGTCCTGCTCAACAAAGTCAGCACTTTCGATTGCAGTGAGCAGGAAAGTAAGTCCGTTGCTGTCAGTGTCGTTGTAGTCCACATCGTCAGAGATGAATAAGAATTTAAGCTCTTCCAGTTCACGCTTTGAGAGGGTGTAGTTGTATTCGTCATATGATCTATTCATGTTACGTCCTCCTGAAATTATTACTATAGTGATATTATAACCTAAAGTGTGGGAGAATGCAAGAGGGGAGCGGTATTAAGTGAGGAGTGAGGAATGAGGAGTGAGGAATGGGTAAAGCTGAACAGAGATGTATACAAGCACCGAGCGTAGCGAGCACTTAAACGCAGGCTCAAGCCCGGCGTTAGAGGGCTTGTGGGTTCTTAG
>OHFQ01001027.1_pt1 | contig 11667 bp, 10 predicted proteins | sample 1567581 | NCBI WGS metagenome assembly OHFQ01 (sample SAMEA3879559, study PRJEB24766) | human gut metagenome | biome: human-associated habitat; feature: feces | place: USA | collected 1985/1987 | reverse complement strand
CGTCACCCGCCGACGCCTCGTCCCCGACCTGCGCGGTATAGTCGCCGACTACCCCGCTGTACGGCGCAAGGATGGTCTTGGTTTCGCCTGCTTTGATGCTGCCGTCGATTTTGACGCCTTCCGCGAGCATCGAGAGCATCATGCCGTAGATTTTGCCGTGTATCGGGGTCTGGAATGCCGAAATTTCGGCGATCTCTGCAACATCGGCCAGTTGGTCCGGTTCAAGAATCAAAGCACCCAAAACAGCCTTTTCGAGTTCGGGCGATTCCGGGAGCACCTCAACGGCCTCCAGGCGGTTATAGGAAATTTGTTGTTCGCATCTCATAGGTAGTTTGTTTTTGGGGTTCGTCTGGTCGGCGCATCCACGTTCGAACAGCTGCCCGCCAATCTTTCATCTTGTTTTTACCAATCATCCAGCCTTTCGCCTCATAGAAATCGATGAAGCGTTGAGCATCGACCGTATATCCCTTTTCGGAAATATAATTTTTGACCTCTTGGAGAGAGGGAGCAACAAACGCCGCGCGTTTGGCTGCGACTTTGCGCGGCTTGTCCGCGCTGGTACCTTTGGGGGTGTTACCGACATTCGATTTTCCGCTTCCCCCTGCACCCCCTTTACTCTCTATATCTTTATCCTTATCTACATCCTTATCCTTATAAAGGTTAGGTTCTTGGTTAGGGTACTGGTTAGGTCTTTGGTTAGGTTGGATAGCTTTTCCGCTTGGATTGTTCCGGCTTCCTTTGGGCGCTCCACCTTTTCGCCCATTCTCCACACAAGCATCGTATCGGTTATGCGCATTATCAATTACAGGCTTAATCGCAATAAATAGCGCTTTTGCAACCGCATTGCTATCCGGACCAGGCGCAATGCCTTCAAAGGCGTAATCGAATATCGTCTCCGATACGACCTTGTACAAGTCCGGCGGCAATTCGCGTAAAGATTCACGGAATGAACGGTAATAGACCATCGTATCGCGGCTCATCGGGTACCTCCTTTCCGAGATTGCCTACGCTCCCATTTAACCCAATCCGCCTCAAGTTGAGGGTAGCAATAATCATAGAAAATGCGGGATAGATCGGGCGGTAAATCCGGCAATGTACGATCAAGTCCATACATTACTATCGCATTCATAAACAGCTGGTATTCGTTGGGTAAAAGCCCCTCCATCGCAGCCCGAAAGGAACGGTAAAAAACAAAACTATTACGCCTACTCATCGCCGTGCCCTCCGTGAATGTAATAGCGCTTAAACCGCATCTTGTTTTCATGCACCCAGACATCGGCAACATCGATCCCCATTTTGCGGATATAGCGGATCGTACTGCGCGGGTCGGGGATATTCAGCCGCTCGGCGATGTCGAACGTTGCCCATTGACCGCCGCAGACCAGCAGCGAAAAGACCCGAAATTCGTTGTTGTTTAGATAAAATTCCCTACCTTTGTACAGGACTTGATAGAATGCCCCTGCGTGCTTGCCTTGAGCGCCGGGGGCGTGCTGTTTCTGATTCATACCTCCGGAACTATTTACGGTTGGCACTCTCGGCGATAGCCTCGGCGGCTTCGCGGTGACGTTTGGCCGGGTCCTCGATTTGGTTCTGAACCCAAACCGTCAACTCTTTACGGCTGAACAACAGACGCCGCCGCACTTTCCGATAAGGAATTCGTTTGTAATAGGCCAAATTATACAGATTACTGGGCGTAGTAGGGTATCCCAGCCCCTCCAAGAAATTAATTGCAGCTTCGAGCGTTAGTGCGTCCGCCGCTTCCTCCGCCGGGGCTTTATAGTTCGCCAGCTCCGGGATAATGGTGCGCACCGCTGCGTAAATGCACCCCTCCAATTCTTCGCGGGACGTCAAAATAATTTTGCTCGTTCCCGCTGTTACTGTCTCTTGCATCATAACAAGAATAATTTAATTGTTAAAAAAATGTTGCGTCCGGACTATTCCGTAACCGCATTGCAAAGGTGGGAAATGCGGGGGCCTATTGTTATGAAATAATTATTTATTCATATTTATTCATATTTTGCAACATTGATTACCAAACACTTACAACGCATAGTCTTTCACACACAAAACAAAAAAAAGAATGCCGTAAAGCATGCTTTCGTATGGTGGCGATTATGAATTTAACCCTTTTGGTCCTTGAGCAAAAAACGATCAATAACGTTGCTATATGCGGGCATATTATTGATTGCTGCTTTTAAGAAATCATATAGCGATTTCACCTTTTTGTCCAAACTGCCGTCGATTATAAGCCCGTCACGCTGCATTTGGCGTATCTCATCCACGACCGCCTGCGCTTTATCCCCCGATGCCGCATTAATTGCGGCCCGTACACGACTAATCACAGCCGCACTATCTCCGGCTATTATCTCCGAAATACTCGCTTTTTTCCGTCCGGCCTTATTCCCCGGTTTAATAAGTAGAGCCATAGCCACCAACGCGTCGGCGATTGTAAACATATAACCCGCATAGTGTCCCATTTTGAGCAAAAGTGACGCGTCGAATATGGCCGTATTTCTATATTTTGCCCGGCATTTTCCGAACATTTTTAGCAGCCCTGCCCGTCGGTCTGCAATGGATTGTGTTCCGTATGCGGCCATCCGGTCCAAAAACTGCCTGCCCTCCGCCTCCCCTTGTGCATAGCCGTCTAAATACATTTGCCGGAACGTTGCCCGGTGCTCTCTGAAAAATGGATCATCGCCCGCCCTATTTTCGAAAAACAGGACGGCAATACACGGATACCCCGCGAATGCGTCGGGGAGTCCGGTCCTTTGGAATGTCAAATTAGGGACTTTATTATACGCTTCATCATCGGGCAAATCAAACCACCGCGTAAGACTGTCTAAATTGTCGATGTCGTTATAAACACTAAACATCACGTTTCCCGGGGTATTGCCCGTGCATAGAGGTAACGATTCATAATACTGTTGCAGCTTATCCATATCCCTAAAATTTCGTTAATAATTCCGCATTCTTCTGCCGTTCCTCCCGTTCGAAGCTGGCCAGGTAATTTTCCGTTGTTTTGAGGTCCTGATGCCCCAGCGATTCCGAGATATAGGCGATATTCGCTCCTGCCCGCTTCAACACCGTAGCGAACGAATGCCGGGCCGTATAGGTCGAGATATTGCCGATCCCGAGCTGTTCGCCCACCTCCTTCATACGCTTATTGATCGCACGGGTGAAATACATCGTTTTACACTTCCGCCGCATTGCATCCTCCTGTCCGTCGAGAATCGGAAAAATGAAGCTGTCGGGCCGGGAGGGGTTGCCCCATCGGTTAATTATTGCCTGCATCCGCTCCGTGACAACGACCCGGATTTCCTTGCGGGTCTTGGTCGTCCGCTCGGTCTTTTGCCGGACAAAGCATATTTCACCGTTCACGATGTCCCGATACCTCAACTTTACGAAATCGGCAACGTTGATCCCGTTGCACAAGTAGAGGAACAGCCAATAATCGCGGTATTTGGCCGTTGCCTCGGTTCCGTCCTCATAATTGGCTATCTGCCCTATTTGCTCCAGCGTGAGGGCCAATTTGCGGCCCTCTCCGGCTTGTATCTCATACCGCCCCCGGCCGAATGGGTATTGCGCCTCTAAAATCTTTCCGCACCGCTTCATGTCGTTGAGTATTGCCCGTATATGTCGCATATGTATTCCGACGGTAGTACGGCTTTTACCCTCTTTAAGCAGGAACTTTTCGTAACGACGAATCCAATCCACCGAAACACCCGACAAAGGAACACGAGGTCCGGCAAATCGTTCTATCCCCTTCATAACAACCCGATAGGCCATCATATTCCCGATGCGTTCCTGTGCTTTCATTTCGGCTATTTTACCCTCAAAAGCAATATTAAGCGTATCGCCACCAGCTCGTTTTAGTCGATTGTTAAGATTTTCCAATGAAAAGATACCGCGCATTAATAAGTCCTCAACAGCCGTCCGCACTATCTGGTAGCTGCTTTCGATGTCCTTGCGTATCTCCACAAGTGCACGGGCTTTTGTTGTTGGCAGGGCGTCCCACTCCGCCGGCATCAAATCTTTCCCGGTCGGATAATAGTGACGCACTCGATTGTAGGTAACACGGATTTTTACGGAGCACTTCCCGGACTTTTTCGGATGGGCTGAATCGAACATTGCGGCCACCGTCACACCGTCTTTCGAGTAGTTCATTTTGTGTATAAATTTTGATTTTAGACACACAATTTAGACACAAATATACGGATTTAATCGAAACCAACAAAAACCAAGTGAAATAAAATAGCTATATTTGCCATTGAAATACAAGCATTTACAAAACAATATAGAAATTACCAAAAACAGCTAAAAATCGACAAATTACGACTCATAATCCGAAGGTCGTGGGATCATGCCCCTCTGGGCCCACAGAAAAAGAGGTTACGAATTGCCGTAACCTCTTTTTTCGCACTCTTCGGGAGCGGCGTTATTCCAGCTTCGCCGCGTCGGAGGCCAGCTTTTCGTAGATGGCGACCATTTCGCCGAACGATCCCTCGCCGCGTTTCAGCTCGTACATGAAGACGCCCTTGTAACCGGCCTTCATCAGCGCCCCGTACAGCGCGGGCCAGTCGATCTTGCCCTTGCCCGGAAGCCAATGGCGTTCATCGACCATGTCGTAATCCGAGACATGGACGGTCGCAATCCGGTCGCCGCACGCCTCGACGAAGTGCAGCAGGTCCTCCGAAAGCAGGTGGTTCGTGTCGAAACAGATTTTCACCTCGGGATAAGGGGCGATGATGCGCAGCAACTCGGCCGAGTTCCGCCCGAGGCACGTGCGGGGCAGATCCTCGATGCACAGCTGCGCGCCGATCCGCGCCGCCTCCCTGCGCAATATGCCGATCGAAGCGATGCTGTTCCGGATACGCTGCTCGCGCTCCCCGTCCGCAATCGGTTCGGAACTGGGATGCAGCACCAGTTTCTCCGGTCCCACTTCGCCGCAGATCGCGATCATTTCGGTCAGGAATTCGAGGTTGGCCATGCGGGCGCTGTCGTTCAGCACCGAGATGTCCAGCTTGCGGGAGAACGGGAGGTGGCACGACCAGACCTTCAGACCGGCCTCGTCGGCCATGCGTTTGGCGTGCAGCGCCTTCTCGCGGATTTCAGCCACGGTCCCGCGGCCGCTGATGCCGATTTCGACATACTCCACGCCGGCCTTCGCGGCGGCGGCCATCTCCTCGGGGCTCATGCTGCTGGTCGAGCTTCCGACGCCGAGACACTGGGCCGTCAGGTTGGCGGCGCACACCAGCGCCGCTGCCGTAAACAGAATTCTTTTTTTCATCGCTTCCGGTTATTTGGTGTAGTTTTTCACGCAGCGGACGTTCAGATAAATATCCTTGGCCGCCTCCTGATTGGTCTTGGTCTGAAGGTTCAGACTCGTACCGCTGATGACCAGCGAACGGGCCGTCGAGGCGTTGGTCTGCCCGATGAACCACACGTAGCCCCATTTGCCCAGCGCGCCGCTGTTGAAACTGCCGTCGGCCTTCTGATAGCCCAGCGGATACCAGCCGAAACCGATGCTTTCGGCCCCGTCGACGAATTGCAGGAGGGGTTCCCCGGCGTCCGTGAGCGTCATATTCGCCTGATTCCAAATACCGCCGTCAACGATACGGCCGTTGCCGCCGCGCAGCCATGCGCCGACGTTGCCCGTATTCTTGACCGTGCAGCCCGACTTGTAGAATCCGGCCTTCGTAATGGCATTCTCGGGTTTCCCGTCGTGGCCGCCGGAGAAGGTGTATCCGCCCTGCGCGAAATCGTCGGGAATGGCATACTCGCTTTTGATAGCCATCAGCATGTCCCACCAGTCGTTGGCGTTGGCCACGTGCCAGCCTTCGGGACAGCAGCCGCGTATCTGGACGCCGAACTCGCCCTCCTCCGTACCGTCGAGTTTGAAGGCGTTGCCCACGTCGTCCACCCCTTCGTAATTCTGCACATAGGGACACTGCTCCGCCGTACAGCCCGATATGCCGGTCATCGCCTCATACCAGGTGTAGTAACGGCCCTTTGCGTCGTTCAACCGCTGCAAATGCGACGCCTCCAACCCCGCAACCGAGAAAGCCGTCAGGTCGGGCGCAACGCCCAGGTTGCCGTCCTCGCCCGCTTCGTGGCAGTTCTCGGTCATCCACCAGCGTTTGCCGTACTTCTTGATCGTATAGCCCGGCAGCTCGATGGGGACCGACACGGTGATCGCCGCGAAATACTCGCGCACCTTGCTCGCACCCAGTTCGTTTTTGGCCACCACCGACACCGACTGGGCGGGAATCACCACGTCGTCGTTGACCACCCTGACGGTGATGACGTTGGTTCCCTGACCGTCGATGATCGAGATTTTCGACTTCTCCTGCTCGGCGATCGTCCATTCGTAGGTCTCGGCCCACTGAACCTTCGAAACCGAGAAGGTGAACTCTTCGCCGCCGTTGCAGGTGAGCGTTGCCGGCACCTTCGTGATCGGCCCGGGTTTCTTGGGAACGGTCATCTCCTGGATTTCCTCCTCGGTGTCGCGTTTCACGGCCTCGGTGCAGGCGACCAGCGCCGCAGCGGCGGTCATGCATGCCGCGGCCATCATGTATTTTCGGATGTTTTTCATCGTTTTTGCATTTTAAGTTTTACAAAGTGTGAACCTCGGGATACCCGAACGGATTCTCCACATACCAGCGGGCCTTGTAAATCTGGTAGCCCGCGCGGTTGAACAGCCGGTTGCCCTTCATGTCGCACACCTCGGCCGACCACCAGTTGCTCCCGCCCGACGTGGGGCGCATGACGATCGTGGAATACCCCTCCGGCCCCGTCGAAATGCTCTTGATGGTGTTCTGCTGGAAGATCTCCACGTCGAGGAACTTCTCCGCCGCACAGTCGAACTTGTAGACATGCTGATTCGTCGATACATACATCGCATCCTCCCCGCAGACGGGCGCCAGGTCGTGGGCATCGGTATTCCCCGCCGCCATATCGTAAGAGCGCACCTGCGTCAGTTCCGGAGCCGTACGCTTCCCGTTGTAGGCGAGCTTGAGCAGCTGGGCGCCCGTCGCCGTCCAGAGGCAGCCGCGCTTCCGGTCCCAGACCACGTTGTGGGCCGAATGGACCGGCATGGTGAAGGCGGGTCTGGAAACGTAGCTGTCGGCGCCATTGTACACGTAGACGCTCAACAGGTTGCCCGTGCTCGACGCCACGACGACATTCCCGTCGGGCAGCACCTCGGCCGAGTGGGGGTTTCCGCCCGGCTTGGCGTAGAACATCGCCTTCTTGTCCGCAATGCGGATCAGCGCCACGCCGCCGCCCGAAGCCGTGACGAGCACGCACGTACGGTTGTAGACCGGTTTGGCCTCGTCGGGCAGATCGAACCACGCCTGTTCCGCAGCCGAAAGCCCGCTGTCGGCGGCCGTCCACTCCCAGGCGACCTTTCCCGTCGGCTGGTCGATCATCACGATCCGGTTCTTGGCCTGCTCGGTCAGAATCATCACCTTCGTGGCCTTGTCCAGGTCGATCGTCTCCTCCTTGTCGTCGCCCGGCCGCCAGGGAACGTAAGGTCCCTCCTCCTCGTCTTTGCTGCAAGCCTGAAGGAGGAATGCGGCGGCCAGTATCCACAGATATTTTTTCATAATTGCCAGTTAGCGGTTGTCGGATTAATAATTGGGATTTTGTTCGAGTTTCTTGTTCAGCAGGATCTGGTCCGCCGGAACGGGCCACCAGTAGTCGCGGTCGGGGTCGAACGCCCGGACGGCGATGTCCGTGCCCGCATAGTCCTGAATCACGGCGTTCATCACCAGCTCGGCGGTCATCCAGCGGCGGATGTCGTTGTAATAAAGCCCCTCACCGGCGAATTCGACGCGGCGCTCGTGGCGGATGATCTCGCGCATCTCGCGTAGGTGGGCATGCCGACGCGGCCGCGCACGCGGTTCACGGCGTCGTAAACGGCATCGGAGGGCGTGGCGTCGACCTCGTTCTGCGCCTCGGCGAACATCAGCAGCACGTCGGCGTAGCGGATGAACATGTAGTTGGTCTCGCCGTTGCTGTCGTCCGAATCGCGCTTCTGCGCGTCGTAGATCGTGAGTTTCCTGTGTGCGAAGCCCGTGAACTGGCACACCTCCCCGGCCGGGCAGTTGGCCTTGCCGAGGAACGTGCTCCCGGGATAGAAATTCGTCGCCGCGAAACGCGGGTCGAGGTTGTCGTACTTGCCCATCGTGGCCGCACCGTCGGTCGTCGTCCGGTAGTCCATCACCAGATCGAGCAACGGTGCGTTGTTGCGGTACTGGACGCTGTAAACGTTGAACGAATTGACGGCCGTGTTCTTGGTCTTCGAAAATTCGATGTTGAAGACGCACTCGCAGCTGTGCTCGTTCGCCGGCAGGAAGAGTTTCCGGTAGTCGCCGAACAGGTCGTAGCCCGCCTGGGCCTCCTTTTCGATCACGGCTTTGGCCGCATCGGCCGCAGCCTGCCATTTCGCGGCGTCGTTCGAGGGGTTGACCAGCTTGCTGGCCTCGAAAAGCAGCAGACGGGCCTTGAGGGCCATCGCCGCGCCGCGCGTGGCGCGCCCCTGGTCGGCGGCTTTGGTCCACTGCCAGTCGAGCAGTTCGCGGTCGATGATGTCGTTCAGATCGTCGAGAATCGCCCGCACCACCTCCTCGCGCGAGGCGCGGGGCAGCGAACCGTGCGCATAGACAGGCTCTTCGAGGATCAGCGGCACGCCGTTGTAATAGGTCACCAGCATGTAGTAATAGAGCGCGCGGAGGAACTTGGCCTCGCCCTCCATCTGCACCCTGCGGTCGTCGGCCACGGCGGCGGCAAGCAGGCGGTTGAGATGGGTGTTGCAGCGTCCGATGCCCTCGTAGCACTTTTTCCAGCGGTTGGCGATGATGCCCGAGCTGTTGGCCGTGTGGGTCCCCTGGGCGATGACGTTGTATCCGCCCGCGTTGTTGTAATTATAGGCGTTGGGCGTGCAGGTCTCTTCGAGCAGCGGCGCCGAGTCTCCGAACAGCGCACTGTTGGTCAGTATGTTGTAACAGCCGGTCATGGCGGCCTCGGTTCCTTCTTCGGTTTCCCAGAACGTCTCGACCGTATATTTGTCGGTGGGAATGGTGTCGAGGTTGCAGGAGGCCAGCGCCGCCGCACCGCAAAGCATCAATCCGATTACTGTTTTTTTCATGTTTTTCCGTATTTGAAGCGATTAGAAAGTAATGTTGAAGCCGAAGTTGATCGTCCGCAGCGAAGGATACTGCATCAGGTTGGTCGACGAAAGGTCGATCTCGGGGTCGAACATCTTCAGCGGGGAGATCGTGAAGAGGTTCTCGCCGTTGACGAAGATCTGGCACTGGCTCATTCCGAGCTTCGAAATCCACCTCTTGGGGAGGGTGTACGAGAGTTGCAGCTGCTTGCAGCGCAGGTACGACGCATCGTAGAGCCACTGCGTGTTCTTGTAGTCGTGCATCTCGGGCGCGCCCGTGGCGGTGTGGAGGATCGGCAGGCGGGTCCACGCGTCGGTCGCCCACTCCTTCAGCACGCCCGCTCCGTTCCAGAACGGGGCTGCGAGGTTGCCCGAAAGATAGGTCTTCACGTCGGCGACGCCCTGGAACTGCGCCGAAAGTTCGAGTCCCTTCCATCCCAGCGAGAAGTTGAAGGCGTAGGTGATGCTCGGCGTGAGGTTGCCGCAGACGGCGCGGTCGTCGTCGTCGATCTTGTCGTCGTTGTTGAGATTCTTGTAGCGGATGTACCCGGGCTTCACGCCGCTGCCGACGGTCACCGAATTGGCGATCTCCTCATAACTGTTGTAGAAGCCGTCGGCCTGGTAGAGATACCACGCGTCGATGGGTTCGCCCTCGCGGATGATGTTGAAGGTCTTGATGTACTCCTGCCCGTCGAGGTCGACGACGATGTTCTTGTTGTAGCAGAAGTTGCCGCCGAGGCTGTAATGGAAATTCTTGACCGCGCTCCGCCACTGGAGGTTCAGCTCGACGCCGTCGTTGGCCACCACGCCGATGTTCTGCTTCGGGCCGTTCAGGTTGCCGATCTGCGCCGAAATCTTCACGTCGCGCAGGATGCCTTCGGTGCGTTTCTTATAGAGGTCGACGCTGAACAGCAGGCGGTGGTCGAAGGCCTCGAAATCCAGTCCGAGGTTGTAGGTGCGGGTGGTCTCCCACGAGATGTTCTCGTCGACGAAATCCTTGATCGCCGCGCCGCCCGACAGCACGTCGCCGAAGCTGTAATTGTAGCTCTTGTTCGCCAGCACGGCCATCAGGTACTCGTAGTTGCCGATGGCCTGGTTGCCCATCTCGCCGACCGAGCCGCGGAGCTTGAGCACGTCGACCGCCCGGACGTTCTGCATGAAATTCTCCTTGTCGATGCGCCACCCGACCGACACGGCGGGGAAGAAGGCCCATCGGTTGCCCTTGGCGAATTTCGACGAGCCGTCGTAACGCGCCGTCACGTCGATCAGGTATTTTTCCTTGTAGTCGTAGGTGATTCGCCCGAAGTAGGAGAAGAGCAGTTCGAGCGACGATCCGCCCGAAATATCCTCCATCGTGGCGCCGACCGACAGGGCGGTGAGCTGGTTGTTGAAGTAGTCGCGTTTCTTGGCCTGGAAGTTCTTGCCGTCGTAACGCTTGTACTCCGTGCCGACCATCACGTTGAAGTTGTGGTTGCCGCCGAAGCTCTTGCCCCACGAAAGGGTGTTGTAGAAAGTGTAGTTGATCGCGTTGTTGTCCCAGTCCTTGGCCGAGACGTAGGCGCTGAAGTCCTTCCGCTCGAGGGTTTTGGGATTGTAGGTGTACATCGCGTGCTTGAAATCCTTCGAATAGTGGTCGACCTTCACGTAGCCCAGGTTGGCGTTGTACTTGATGCCCCACGGCAGGTCGTAGCCGATGTTGATGCGCCCCAGAATGCGGTGAAGCTGACGTTTGGTGTTGCCCTCGTGCAGCTCCATGAGCGGATTCTCGGGGTTGTTGCGCCCGGGGGTCGAGAGCCACGTCGAGAGCCACTTGCCGTCGGGCAGCTGCGTGCCGAAGATCGGCAGGGCGCGGTTGATGACGTTGACCGTCGTCGATACGCCGTAGATCGGGTCGGTGTTGTAGCGCAGGTTGCCCAGCAGGCTGACGCCCACCTTCAGGCGCTTGGTCACCTGCGCGTTGATCTTCATGTCCCACGAGAAGCGTTCCGCGTCGTCGTTGGCGACCATGATGCCGCGCTGGTTCATGTAACCGCCGCCCAGCGAGTAGGAGATCTTGTCCGCGCCGCCCGAAACGCGGGCGTTGTACTGCTGGAGAAAACCGTTCTGGTAGCAGAGGTCGTACCAGTCGGAGGCGGGATAGATGTACTTGTCGTGCTTCATGCCCTCCTCGTATTCGAGGATGTCGTCGCGGTTGTAGGTCACCGTCAGCTTGCCTTCGTTCAGTTCGGCCTGGTTGCGCATGTTCATATACTGAATCGGGTCGGTCACCACGTCGGGCACGTAGGTCGCCGACTGAATGCCGAAGTTGGCGCTCAGCTTCACCACCGGCGCGCCCTTCTTGGCCTGCTTCGTGGTGATGAGGATGACGCCGTTGGCGGCCTTGGAACCGTAGATCGAGGCCGAAGCGTCCTTCAGCACCGAGATCGTCTCGATGTCGCCGGGATTCAGCTCGTTGAGCGAATACTCCATGCCGTCGACCAGCACCATGGGGCTGGAACTGC
>OHFQ01001008.1_pt1 | contig 11797 bp, 9 predicted proteins | sample 1567581 | NCBI WGS metagenome assembly OHFQ01 (sample SAMEA3879559, study PRJEB24766) | human gut metagenome | biome: human-associated habitat; feature: feces | place: USA | collected 1985/1987 | reverse complement strand
TGCTGATTACCACAAACAGCACAACGGCAGCAATCATCATATAATATCCGTTTCCCATTTCAAACCGTGTCGTAATAAATACCGTAATCAGCGCACAAAAATTATTCACCGCACGCCCCATGCCTGCCCAACAGCCGGGGTGTTTCATTTCCGGTGCTATTTCCATAAATCCCGCCGTGAAATATACGGAAAAAAAGCCCGCTGACAGGTAAAATACGACCAGTCCCACAATAAACGGCATTCCAAGCATCATACTCATCATACAGATTGTCGATAACATCATCACGCAGTACATCACCATATGCATATACCGCGATTCTCGAATGTCATACAGCATGCCTGCCGCAAGTCCGCTCACGGCAAGCAGAAGCCGCGGCCACTGTCCGACGTCCGCACTGCCCTCTGCATGAACCAGCGTGACCGCATTATCCAGCTCCGCAAATATAAATGTCATAAAAAATACGATTGCCGCCAGTAAAAATGCCCTGACACGCTTTTCTGTGACTTGTATACGCTCTTGCGCATACACCTCTCTACCACTGTCTTTCTTTCCATTTGAATCCATGCTCAACTTTTCTTCCTCAACAGCCGGCATATTTTCATCTTCCCGCAGGTATACCGCCCTTTCATGAAAAAAAAGCAGTCCCACTGCCGCAATGACAAATACCGCCGTTTCCGTCACTTTATCTTTTAAAAACCGGTGGTCTAAAAACTGTAAGCAGATGCCAAGCGCATAAGCAATTCCCGCAGGCACCGCAAGTCCTTTTCCTGCCTGCTTTTGCAGTGCCATATCCATATGGACTGCACTGCCTGTCATGCCAAGCATAAAAAATAAAAGACAGCCGCTTAACAGCAGCACACTGTAATTTTTATGCAGACATATTATCATAATAGAAACGGTGCAAAGCACTCCCGCCGCCCCTTCTAACAGCACTCTGTATCTGCGGTGTCCTGCATTTCTTATCCGCTCCGGTAACATTCCATATGCCAGAAATCCCATGGCACTGACCCCCAGCACGTAGCTTTGCGCCCGCACAACGCCGGTGGAATCTGTCACTGCCGCCATGAGATTGTCAAATAAATACTCCAGCCCCAAAAAGACAAAAAAGAATACACCCAGTCTTACAATCGCCGTCCATACCGTCTTTTCTTTTAACTGTGCAAACATTTCACTTTCCTGCTTTCTTCATATAATAAAGAACAATACGCTGTTTCCCAGTTCTTTGCTTTCTAAGAATTAAAACAAAAACAGGAGCATCGACAGCCAGTACAATTACTGCCTGAAAATACTCCTGCCGTCTGTTTTATTTTAAAAATTATCTCTGTACATCAAAGGAAGCATTGTTCATCAGACTCTTAATCTGTGCAACACTTGTAATATTCGTATCGCCGCGGATAGAATGTTTCATTACGGAAGAAGCCACTGCGAAATTGACAACATCTTCCGGATCCATATTTTCCATCAACGCATAAATCAGACCTGATGAGAACGCATCGCCGCCGCCGACACGGTCAACGATATCGAAATTAATGGTCTTGCTTTCGTAAGTCTCTCCATTGGTATAGAAGAATGCCTTTAAGGAGTTGTTGCTTCCTGAATGGACATAGCGGACTGTTCTTGCAATCGCCTTCATATGGTACTGCTTATCAATCGCCTTAAATACCCTGTCCATATCCTTAAATGAAGGGTCCATGGTCAGACCGTCTTTTACATCTGTTCCGTCCTCATTGTATACATGAATCGGCTCAATACCGATTAATACATCTACATATGGAAGATACTTGCTTAATACATCTCTTGCCGTTCCAAAAGACCAAAGCGTGCTTCTGAAATTCGGGTCAAAGCTGACTGTCAATCCCAGCTTCTTTGCAACCTTTACCGCCTTATCAATCATACGGCGGCAGTTGTAAGAAAGCGCCGGTGTGATACCGCTTAAATGCAGCCAGTCATAATCCTTTAATATATCTTCAAAGTCAACATCACTATAATCATATTCTGCAAATGCGGAGTTTCCTCTGTCATAAATAACCTGGGAAGCTCTTACGGCAACACCTTCCTCAAGGTAATACAGACCCATTCTTCCGTCTGCCTTGATAATGTGCTTTGTATGTACATCATTTGCCTTTAAGTAATTAATCGTAGACTTTCCTAAATCGGTATTCGGAAGTACCGTAAAAAATGTACTGTCTACGCCAAGATTTGCCAATGATACTGCAACATTTGCTTCCGCACCGCCATAATTTACGATAAAATCATGTGTTGTAACAATTTTTTCATAATTCGGCGGAGATAATCTTAACATCAGTTCTCCAATTGCTATAAATTTCATGTTGTCTCCTTCTCTGTATTTTCACAGTCGTATAAACGCTAATACTACAAAATAATCATACTACGGATTGCACTAAAATGCAAACATAAATCTTGCCGTCTTTTATCTGCCTGCCAATCTGCCAAGCACAACCCATAACAGCGGATTTACGGACACACTGCCGTCTGTAATGCCCTCGAAAATGCAGAATCCGATAACGGCTGTCACCGCCGTGTCAGCATACCTTTTCATGCTTCCCCTCATTTTCTATTTTTGTTGCATATTATCTGCGTGTAAGCTATAATAAACTTACGAAATTTTCACACGGAACAGGATTTAAGAGGTACATAATATGGATACATTTGCAGCACTCAATTCCATTTTGGTAAAGCTTTTCAACGATATTTTAAATATTGAAGAAAAGGCATTAATTACAGAAGAATTTAAAGATATTTCCGTAACGGATATGCACATTATCGAAGCAATTGGTATTGCAGAACCTCGTACCATGTCTATGATTTCAAAGTCCCTCGGTGTCACAATGGGCACACTGACAACCGGTATCAACGGACTGGTCCGCAAAGGCTACGTTGTCCGCAACCGCAGTGACCGCGACCGCCGTATCGTATACGCTTCGCTGACCGAAAAAGGAATTGCCGCATATCATCATCACATGAAATTCCATAAGAGTATGATTGACAGCATTATGCAGGATTTAAGCGAAGATGAAGCCGTTGTGTTAAATAAGACCTTTAACCGTCTGGAAACATTTTTCGGACAGTGGACAGATAAACATTAAAAAGCTGCGTCTTATAAACGCAGCTTTTTTTATTCATGAAAGAGTGTATTGCGGTACTTCTTTAATGCCACTCTGAGCAGACTGCCTAATACACCGCAGACAATCACTTCCCCAAGTCCCACGGTCAGCATAAAATACCACAGCATGCCTTCTGTACCATACGCATATTTTAATACAAACGGCACGATAACAGTGTTTGCAAGTATCGGCGGCAGTGGCGCTGCCCACGGGTGTTTGCGCAGCATATAGGTTCCGACTGCACCGATCAGTGTTGCAAGACTGCCAAAGACGATATCCCAGATAACCGCACCACCCGTAATATTAGCAATCAGACAGCCGATAAAAAGTCCCGGCACTGCCGCCGGTGTAAATACCGGAAGAATTGTAAGTGCTTCCGCAACCCTGAACTGTATCGGGCCAAAGCTCCAGTAGTCAAAGACAAATACCAGCACGACATAAATTGCCGCAATGACCGCTCCCTGCGTAATAAACGTTGTTTTTTTCATTTTCATCTGTATATTCCTCATTTCCTTGTATTTCAGCCGGTATACTATCCATCCTCCCCAAAGCTGTTGCAGTAAATATCCAGAAATCTGGATACCATACCACACTGTCTTCCGATTTCCTCATAATTTTCCACCGTCATCGGCGGTACAGTCTGCCAGCCTAACATTTTATACTGTTGGCAGACCTTTGGATTATCTGATATTTTTGGAAAATTCCGGTATTCCCTTAAATACTCAAATCCCAGCCCGTAATCCTTCTTTGCCTGCTTCATCGCTGCCTTTCTGTCTTTAAAAATAGGCATTCCGTCTTTATTTGCACCTATCGCATAAGCCTCTCCATACTGCTGCCAGCGCTCAACCAGTTCCAGATTGTCACATTCGCCCACAACTGTCCCATAACAAATTTCACGCCGTATTACCGGCACTGCCACTATCGCCGCAATCAAAACTACGGTCACTGCCACTGCGGCTATAATCCGTTTCTTTGCAAGTGTGTTATTTATCATAGAATCACCCCTTTACAGCATTTCAACAGCCTGTTCAAATTCCTTTTCCGTTGTAATTCTACCATTTTCATAACAATATCTCAATGCTAAAAAAGCAACAAAGAATCCGCCGGTCATTCCAACCGGCGGATTCTTTGTTTATTTTATTAAGATATATTTCAAATTACTTCGTAACGCCTTCTGTCTTGTAGATAAATGTTACAGAGCCGTCCATGTCATCTGCCTTTCCTGCAAAGGACTGATAATCTTTTCCAAGGTTGATAACCTTCTTAATTGTATCAATTGCATCGTCTGCATCACTGCCTACAAGAGATGTAATCTGGCTGATTCCTTCTTCGTTGAACTGAATCATACCGTTGTTTAATTCAACCACACCGTCATTTAACTGTTCTGCACCGTCGCTTAATTCGTGTGCGCCGTCATTTAACTGGGTTACACCGCTTGCTAATGCACCTGCTCCCTGTAATAACTGTGCTGTACCAATCTTTAACTGCTTTGCACCATCATCAAGAGCATTGATGCCTGTTACAAGTGCCGGGCTGCTCTCAGAGAGCTGACCGATACCGTTCTTTAAATCAGATGTGCCGGATACGAGTGCCGGAACACCGGATGCTGCTGTAAGCTGTGATGCACCTGCATCAAGCTGCTTTGCACCGGATACAGCATTTGCAATACCGCCGTTTAACGTATCGTTGTTACTCTTTAACTGTGAAAGTCCGCTGTTTAACTGGGCGCTTCCTGAAGAAACACTGCTGCTTCCCGCTACAAGCTGTCCAAGTGCCGTTTCTAATGTATCCTTCTTTGCAACGGCACTCTGTAAACCTGCGTTAACCTGTGCTGCGCCTGCGGCAAGCTGTGCCACGCTGCTGTTTACAGTATTTTCTACCTTACCGGCACTTTCATTGGCTGCCGTATTTACAAGGATAACCATTTCATTCTTATAAATAGAAGCTAAATCGGTAATGCCTGCTGCCTGTAACTGTGCGTTTGCCGCAATACCGGCATTTAAAGTTGTTACAACCGGATTAGAAGCATTTGCTGTTACAAATGAATATGCATCCATGTATTTATTGGCAAGTGCTGTCTGAGCTGCTGTTGTCAGTCCGCTTTCTGAATACATATCCGTAGCAGGCTGGATCAGCAGGTTATCATTTCCTAATGCTGAGAGTGTACCGTTTAACTGTGTGCCTGCGGCTTCAAGTGCCTGTGCGCTTGTCTTTAACTTTGTCTTATTGCTTTCATACTCACTGATAGAAGCTGTCAGTCCGTCTGATAACTGTGCCAGTCCATTGCTGACCTGTGCTGAACCGTCTGCTAATTTTACCATACCGTCCATCAGTCCGTTTTCACCTGAAAGCTGTGCCTGTAACTGTGCCAGTCCGTCTGCAACCTGTGCAGAACCGCTTGCGAGTGCGTCAGAACCGTCTGCCGCACTTGCAACACCTTCTGTATACTGGCTGATACCTGCCTGTAATGCCGGAAGTCCGTTTGTTTCATCTGCAAGCTGGGATGTACCTGCCTTTAACTGGTTTACACCGTCATTTAAAGTCTTAGCACCGTCAAATAACTTGCCTGAACCGTCATATAACTGTGAAATACCGGAAGTTAATGCCGGCATAGAAGATACTACTGTGCTTAAACCGTCTGAGAGCTGTCCTGCACCATTGTCTAACTGGGATACACCGTCTGTTAATGTCGGAACCTGGTCATTTAACTGCTGTGTACCGTCTGCAAGTGCCTTGCTTCCGTCTACAAGCTGCGGAGTTGCATCTGCAAGCTGGTTCGTACCGTCTGTGAGCTGGTCAGCCGCATCCTGTAATTCATTGACCTTATCCTTTAAGTTATCAATGCTTAAATCATCTGTATCAATGTCAGATAAGAAGTTGCTGGTTGCCATAGACATCATCATATCCAGTTCAAAATCTGTCACATCGGCTGTGACTTCAAAGTATTCCGGAACATCTAAATCCAGTTTTTCATTGTCAAACTTCATATCCAGACTGTCTTTTAAGCCCGGCATTGTAATACCGAATACAACATTGCTGTCGTTGACTTCTGTAATCTTTCCGTTTGTTACTTCGATATTTGAAAAGTTATCGGAAGGAAGAAGCATGCCTGTTACCATTGTAAACGGAACATAAACCGTCTTTGTCTTTCCGTTTACGGTAATGGTCTTTTTCGCATTGTTTGTATAGTCAAAACGCATTGTGACTTTACCGCTCTTTCCTGCAAGGTCACTTGCTGAAATTTCCTTGCCGTCCAGATAGTAAGTTACTTTCATGCTGACAGGTGCGGTCTGTGTTGTTGTACCCTGATAAGTAATGCTGTTGCCGTCTGCTGCCCATGTCAGGCTGTTTCCGTTGGTTGTGCTTGTTTCATCACCTGTTAAATTAGTAATGTTTGATAAGCTTGAAACATCTGTAATAGAAGACTTTCCTGTTACATTCTTTAATTTTTCATTAACGATAACATGATCCTGCTGTCCGTCAGCCTTTGTAAATACAAAAACGGTTTCTTCCTTTGAATCGGTCTTTGCTTCGGTTGCAACCTTTGGTGCTGAAGAAAGCTGTGATGTCAGGACATCTGCAATCATTGTTTCTGTGTCTGTATCCTGTTCGTTTGCAGCAACTTCATTCTGAACTGCTGATGATGTATTTGTTCCGCAGGCTGCGAAAGAGCACGCCATTAATGCTGCACACATAAATACTGAACCATATTTGAATAATTTCTTCTTAATCATATAATTCTCCATTTCCGCCGTAATCCGGCTTTTACAATCTAATTCTCATTTCTCATCTGCCGTCAGGACTATTTACTGTAAGTATCTGCTGAAGCATAAGCCACATTTTTAGCTTTTTCTTTCTTATCTTTCTGTCCGAATCCGATACTTGTGTATCTGATAACCTTATCAAATACAACGAAGAATGACGGTAATACAAAGATAACGACAAACATACTGATAATCGCACCTCTTGACATTAACTTACAAAGAGAAGCAACCATATCTACGCTTGAGTAAGCACCAACACCGAATGTTGCGGCAAAGAAGCCTAAGGCACTTACGATGATAGACGGAATAGAGGTTGAAAGAGCCGTTGCAATGGCTTCCTTCTTTCCTGCGCCTTCATTACGTTCCCTCTTATATCTTGTTGTCATCAAAATTGCATAATCGACCGTTGCACCTAACTGAATCGTACCGATTACAACCGATGCGATAAACGGAAGTGTCGTTCCTAAGTAATACGGAAGTCCCATGTTAATAAAAATAGCAAATTCAATTGCCGCAACCAGAATAATCGGCAATGAAACGGACTTAAATACACAGAAGATAATAATGAAGATTGCCACAATGGATACGGCACTTACGGTCTTAAAATCTTTATCTGTAATGGTAATCAAATCCTTTGTACACGGTGCTTCACCGATAACCATGGAGTTCTGGTCATATTTCTTTGCAATCGCATCAATCGTAGAAATCTGATTGTTGATTTCATCGGATGCCAGCTTGTAATCTGAACCGATTGCAATCATCTGATGCTTATTACCTTTTAACATATCCTTTAAGTCATCCGGAACAAGTTCGTCCGGAATGGTTGTTCCTGCAAGGGAATTATATCCTAATGCAAAAGAAACACCCTCAACATTTTCCAGTTCGTCTAACATCTTCGTTGCATCTTTTGCTGTCATGTTCGTATCTGCAAGAATCATGTAGACAGAATTCATATCAAAATTTTCTTCCAGAATCTTATTTGCCTGTGAGCAGGCTGTAGATTCAGGGAATGTATCTGTTAAGTTATAGTAAACATTTGTATGATTATATCCGTAAATTGCCGGGAATAATAATACAAGGAAAACGATAATCGGAAGCCATGCGTGGTTGACAACGAAATTTGCAAGCTTATCGAATTTTGCCGGCATAATTTCTTTGTGCATTGTCTTTTCCAATGCCCTGTCAAATGTCAGAATCATGGAAGGAAGAATCGTTACACAGCCGATAACACCGATTACAACACCCTTTGCCATAACAATACCGAGGTCTAAGCCCAATGTAAATGTCATGAAGCACAGTGCGATAAATCCGGCTACTGTTGTAATGGAAGAACCGACTACGGAAGTAATGGTATTTCCGATAGCCACTGCCATTGCCTTATTATGGTCATCCGGATACTCGCTTTTCTGTTCCTTATAGCTGTGCCATAAGAAAATGGAGTAGTCCATTGTAACACCAAGCTGTAATACCGCTGCAAGTGCTTTGGTAAGGAAAGAAACCTCACCCATAATAACATTAGAGCCTAAGTTGTAAACAATCGCCATACCGATACTTAACATAAAGAATACCGGTACAAGGAAAGAATCCATAAACAGTGCCAGTACAATACTTGTAAGGACTGCGGCAATCACAACGTATGCAATCGTTTCCTGCTGTGTGATGTTCTTTGTATCTGTAACAACGGCTGACATACCGCTGATGAAGCACTGTCCGTCAGCAATATTTCTTAATTCCTGAATCGCTGCCATTGTGCCGTCACTTGATGTTGTATCATCAAAGAAAATCATAAACATCGTACAGCCGCTTTCCTGATTTTCAAAATAGCTGCGGTACTTTGACGGAATGATTTCAGTCGGTACTTCTGCACCTACCATACTGTTATAAGAAATAATATCTGTTACATGTTCTACATTTTCAATTTTATCTTCTATCTTTTCAATTCCTTTAGCGTCCATTCCTTTAACAACGACCGTGGCATACGCACCCTTGTTAAATTCATCCATCAGAATGTCCTGCCCTTTCATTGTGTCAATGTCACCGGGCAGATAATACAAAATATCATAATTGACTTTTGTCTTGACATATCCGATGCCTGCCGGAATGAGCAGCAATACGCTTAAAATCAAAATTGGAATTCTAAGCTTAACTATCGCTTTTCCTACCTTTTCCATTATTATTCCTCCTTTTAATACTCAAAATTGTTACTGACCGTTGGTCATTCTCATTTGCGATTGTCATTATAGCACAAAATGACCAGTAGTCAATATAGTTTATAAAAATTTATGACTTTTAGTCATTTTTTATTGACAAACGGATTAAAAACCTCTATTATGCATGGAAGACAAACGTAATTTATAAAAAATTGCAGATAAGGAGACGTTATGGGAAAGTTAGAATCAAATAAATTGCAAAAACGGACCTCTCTGCTCAATACCGCATTTAACCTTTTTACGACCAAAGGTGTCAGCAAGACCTCTATTGCAGAGATTTCTAAAAATGCAGGCATTGCCAAGGGTACATTCTATCTGTATTTTAAAGATAAATATGATATCCGCAATAAACTGGTTTCGCATGAATCCAGCAAGCTGTTTAAACATGCAGCCGCCAATCTTACGCAGTATTGTTTAAAGAATAATCTGACACTGGGATTTGAAGATAAAATTATTTTTATTGCGGACCACATTATCAATGCTTTAAATGAAGATAAGACCCTGCTCACCTTTATTTCCAAAAATTTAAGCTGGGGAATTTTCAGGGAAGCCCTGACAAGTAACATTGCGGAAGACGATGTAAATTTCAAAGATGTATTTTATTCCATGATTGACTGTGCCGAATATGAAATCGAAGAACCGGAAATTATGCTGTTTTTAATTACCGAGCTTGTCAGCTCCACCTGCTACAGCGCAATTCTCTACGAAGAACCGGCAAATATCGAAACGATTAAGCCGTATTTATTTACCACAATCCGCGGCATTATCCGTCAGCATGAAACCGCACCAAAGGCGCAGGCCGAAATGCAGTAACACTACCCGCTTAAAAAAGCACCGGCAGAAAATGAGATGTCATTTTCTGCCGGTGCTTCTTTCTTTTAATTTTACCGTTTTTACTCCCTGCGCAGGGATTTTAACAGCGCGATTTCTTTTGCATAACCGTCCAATTCATTCGGTGTTTCCAGAAAGAACGGCTTATCCGCTAACATCGGGTGGTTGATAATCCGTTCAAAGGCTTCCGTTCCGATTGAACCCTCACCAATCTTTTCATGGCGGTCTTTATGGCTTTCAAACGGATTCTTGGAATCGTTGATATGAATGGCATACAGTCTGTCAATGCCGATAATCTCATCAAACTGCTTTAACACGCCGTCAAGGTCATTTACAATGTCATATCCCGCATCGTAGACATGGCACGTATCAAGGCATACACCCAGATGGTCATTTAATTCCACGCGGTCAATAATCGCGCGCAGTTCCTCAAAGCTTCTGCCCACCTCACTGCCTTTTCCCGCCATCGTCTCAAGGAGAACCGTCGTCGTCTGCTCCGGCGTGAGCACCTCGTTAAGTGCCTCCGCAATCCATTCGATTCCGGCATCCGCCCCCTGTCCGACATGGGAACCCGGGTGAAAATTGTAGTAATTCCCCGGCGTGTACTCCATCCGGCGCAGATCGTCCGCGATCATCTCCTTAGAAAACTTGCGGATATCCTCCTTCGCCGCGCACAGATTCATCGTGTAAGGTGCATGCGCCACCAGTTTTCCAAATTGCTGCTCCCGCATCAGTTCCAGCAGCTTTTCCACATCCGCCGGATCAATCGCTTTTGCCGCACCGCCTCTCGGATTTCTTGTAAAAAATGCAAATGTATTTGCTCCCAGCTTCACTGCCATCCGCCCCATCGCCGCATAGCCCTTTGACGCCGAGAGATGATTTCCGATATACATATTCTTTTCCTGCTTCCTTCTATCTTTCTATTTAAATCTTCTCCACCAGGATGCCGTCCCGGTATGCCTGCAGCAGCGCCTCCAGATCACGGATCGAAGCGCGCAGCTCCCTTCCAATGTCCGTATCCGCCACCAGCTTGCGTCGCACGACATGCTGCACCAGAATCGTATGCGACGCGATATCGCTTCCGTCCTGCACCGCCTTTTCGACCGACTCAAACGGTTCATGCGCCGCAAGCACCAGACCGTAGGAATTATAGATCAGCGTATATCCCGCAATCCCCGTCTTCGGCTGGTAGGCCTTGGAGAATCCGCCGTCAATAATGAGCAGCTTCCCGCCGCATTTTACCGGGGACTCTCCCCGCTTCGCCTCCACCGGAATATGGCCGTTGATGATATGTGCCTCCGCGCCCTCAAGCCCGAATTCCGAGAGGATGCGGTTGACCACCTCTTCCTCCTCCAGCAGGCGGTAGTACGGGTTCTTCGGCTCCTGGTGCGTCGCTGTGTCCGCGATAAAATAGCGCTCAAACGTCGTCATTTTTGCTTTTCCGAACACCGGGGAATTCTGGTTTTCCCAGATAAACCACAAGATATCCAGCCCCTTTTTCTTCTCCCCGGGATCAATCGCGTAGTACCCTTTTCTCGCGTAATTCTCCAGCACATCGTAGAGCGCCTTGCCGGAATATTCTTTTCCGTACACATTTACTCTGGTAAAGGTTCCGTCCTCGTTCATCGGCACACAGCCGTGGTAGAGCAGGTTCCCGTTGTAGACCTTGTACAGGCTGCCCTGTGTGAACAGAAAACGGACGTGACGCTGTAATTTTTCACAGTTCAAGAACGCCTGCGTGATCCGCTCCATGACGTCCTCCTCCTCCGATGACAGTTCATACGGATGCTTCCAGTCGATCGTCGGGAAGTTCAGATCCTTCATCGGGTATTCCTTCCCCTCCACACACACCGTTCCTTTTTCGAT
>OHFQ01001006.1_pt1 | contig 11832 bp, 10 predicted proteins | sample 1567581 | NCBI WGS metagenome assembly OHFQ01 (sample SAMEA3879559, study PRJEB24766) | human gut metagenome | biome: human-associated habitat; feature: feces | place: USA | collected 1985/1987 | reverse complement strand
CCAACAATCGAAAGAAGTACGCCCGCTAAACCTGATGAACATGCCTGTCCTAACTTTCTTGCAAATGAATATACTGAGTAAATTGTTCCATCCTGACGTACACCATTCTGAACTTCTGATTCATCGATAACATCCGTAATCATAGCCCATATAACCATGTTAAACATTGAAGTACCGATTGTTGCTATAATTATTAAAGATATCCAGATCCATACATTATGTGTGTGAATTATAAATAATGTTATAAATGAAGCTGCACTGATAATACATCCTATAACTGACAATTCTTTCTTTCCAATTTTCGACGCAAGCTTTGTAATAAATGTTGAAAGTAAAAGTATTACTATTGTTCCTGAAAGACTTGCAATCGACATTGCTTTTATATTGCCAAAATAATTTGGATAAATATATGCGTTCATGTTACTTAATGATAACTGTGCAAGTAAAAATACCAGTGCACAAACTATAATGCCTATTAAAGATCTGTTATGTGCAAGTTCCTTTATAAGCTCGCCAAACGAGAATTTCTGTGTGTTCTGTCCAACCTTAACTCTTTCCGTTGTCATTTTGTAGCAAAGCATATAGCAGATCACTGCTCCTATTGAACATACCAAAGCACCAAGCATCATTTTCTGACCTGATAATACTGAATTTCCTGCTTCGTCTGTATAATATACTACAAGTGGTAATACAACACCTATCGCTGTCTGAGCAAGTGTAGCTCCTATTGTTCTCCAGTTAGAAAGAGAAGTTCTGTCTGTCGGATTGTCTGAAATCGCTGATGCCATTGAACCATAAGGAATATTAATTCCTGTGTAGCATATACTTCCCCAAAGGAGGTAAGTGAAAAACATCCAGAAAATCTTAAATCCCATCGGCATATCTTTAAACCATGTCGCATACATCAGAAATGATGCTAATGCAACAGGACCGCACATTCGTCTGAGCCATGGTGCAAATTTGCCTTTCTTTCCCGGCCTGCTCCTGTCAACTATCTGTCCCATTGTTACATCAGTTATAGCATCAACAAATCTTGCCGCCATCATCATAAGACCGACCAGTGCTGCTGAAACCCCCATAACATCAGTATAAAACTTCAACAAAAACATAGCTGATAACAAAAAAGTAAAATCGTTACCGAAATCACCAAACATATAACCAAGCTTGTCTTTTATACCAAATGGCCTCACCTTTCCATTGTTATCTGTCATAATAAAACCTCCATCACTTTATTAAATATTATAGATATTTTTTCTTTAAAGACCGTCCTTAAATATTATGTGCACTATTATGTGCTCTCTTTTCTATGTCTTTATATTAACCTATAAATAACATACCCGTTATTACAGATTTTAGTATATCTAGTATTATTTTTACCCATATATTTTTTATGGCAAAAATTGTACTATAAAAAATCAAATCATTACTAACATGTTAGTATCAGTCAGTGTGACATGTCAGTTTATTTTTATGCTTTGAATTTTTGTTTTCTTCTGTTATTATAATATAGTAATAAAAACTGATAGAGATTGGAGGTTTATATGGACTATAAAGTATATCTGGACTACACCATGGAACTATTATCTAAGATAAAAATACCATCTTATATAATTGACACACCATTTCTCTGGGATGACAGATATGATGGTGAATTAAGAAAAACTATCCTCAGTGATGCATTTTTAATTAATCATAAAGAAACATTTCAGAATTTTATTAACTGTTCTGGCAAAAATAATACAATTCTTCTGATTCATGACAGTTTTGCCTGTGATTATATATATATTAAATTGCCCGACTCAAAAAAAGCTTTCTTTGCCGGACCTTTTTCATTTGAAAAGTTTACCAATCAAAGAATTGATGATTTATGTTCATACAATTCAATACCACCAAGATTTACTGATTTTATGCAGCTTTATTATGCCGCACTCCCGGTATTTGCAGATGAACGATGTATAGAAGCAATTATAAACTGTTTATGTAGTAAATTATGGAGCAGTTACACACTTGAGAAAAAACATTTTCTTAATAAAAATGCTTCTGAATACATGTACAATGATTATACCCCCGAACCGACAAAGCAATCCATTGAGGTTCTAGAACAACGCTATAATGATGAATCTCTTCTGATGGAATATGTTGCTCATGGTGATTTTGAATCAATTGACAAGCTTGCTCATCTTAATTCATCTGGAATTAAGCCCCGCCTGTCAGATTCAATCCGCGATAGAAAGAATTTCATGATAATTCTTAATACCCTTTGCAGGAAAGCTGCCCAATCAGCATATGTTCATCCTATTCATCTTGATGAGATATCACGCAAATTTGCTATCAGGATAGAATCCTGTACCACAATTGCCCAGCTTGAAACCCTGGAAAATGAAATCACGCGTAAATATTGTCTGCTTGTTCAATCTTATTCTTTAAGAAAATATAGCAAACCTGTCCAAAATATTATTAATTATATCTCGTTTAACCTTACTGATGATCTCAGCCTTAATGCTATTTCTGCTGAATTTGCTTTAAACAGCAGTTATGTATCTTCTCTGTTTAAACGTGAAACCGGCTCAACGCTAACTAATTTTGTTAATAATAAACGTATTGAACACGCTATCTACCTGCTCAATACAACCAAGCTTCCTATACAGGACATTGCTGTACAATGTGGAATTACAGATGTTAATTATTTCACCAAGCTTTTCAAAAAAATCAAAAACATGACTCCTTCTCAATATAGAGAAATGATTCAATAAATAAAAACAACCATCTGGATACCTGTTGATTTTCGGTATCCTTATTGCATCTATAAGCATCTCATGTTCCTCATTAGTTTTAACACTAATAGAACTATTAAGTTCTGCTAAGAAACGTATTCTGTTATAATGACTCATCTGCATTTTAATTATATTAGCAGCGAGCTGTTCTCCAGAGCTTTCATATATAAGTTCATGAAAAGCATTATCGATTTCAATCCTTGGAACTTTTTCATTAGATTTATCATAATTAATGAGGCGGCTGTTTAATTCTTCCATCTTATCAAGCATCTCGTTGCTGACATGCTCAAAAACCGGATCGACCATCCCCACTTCAAGACTTTTTCTGACAAACCATTCCTGTTCAAAACGTCTGCAATTAATACTTGCAACGTATGTGCCTGACTGAGGTATTATTTTGAGAAGCCCCTCCTTTTCAAGATTAACAATTGCCTCTCTTGCCGGTGTTCTCGAAACATTATACCTTACAGCTATCTTCTGTGCACTTATTGAATCTCCCGGTACAAGCTTGAAATTCATTATATCATATTTTAATTTTTCGTATGTGTCTTCGTTTAATGATTTTTCCATAACTCTGCGGCCTTTCTTATACTATGAGCCTGCTTGTTATATATATTAAAGGTATTTTTTAAGTGTATTTCTTACAGCACCCTTTCCTGCTATCTCTTCAACAAACATCTCTTCTATTTTATCGCCAATTCCTGCTTCATATAAATTTATACCAAATATATTAGCATTTGACAATAAATTCTTAAGCTGTCCTGTATAAGATGATATGTCACCTATTTTTATACCTGATAAATGCTTCTTTAATTCATCTGCCATCGGATCTGGAGACAATTCGAAGCTTTCGCCATTATCATCAATTCCAAGAAGATATCTGCACCATCCTGCAATTGCCAATGGAATCGCTATTAATTCTTTGGCACTTCCGTCCTTTGCAACATATGACTTAATTGTTTCACCATACCGTATTCCTACCTTCTGTGAAGTATCTGTCGCTATTCTTTGCGGTGTATCAGGCATAAAAGGATTAGGTATTCTTACATTAAGAACTTCATCCACAAACTTCTGTGGTGAAATAATCTCAGGATTAATTACCACAGGCATTCCCTCAGATAACCCAATTCGTCTCACAAGCTCTGAAAGTTCCTTGTCTTTCATTTCATCAGCAATCAGATTATATCCTAATAAGCAGCCATATACTGCTAAGGCTGTGTGTAACGGATTAAGGCAGGTTGTTACTTTCATACGCTCAACCTTATTAACTGTCTGTCTGTCAGTCATATACACACCTGCTTTTTCAAGCTGAGGTCTGCCATTAGGGAACCTGTCTTCTATTACAAGATACTGTGGTCCTTCTGCATTTACAAATGGAGCAATATATGTCTTCTTAGATGTTATCACCGGACTCATATCCTCAACACCTGCTTCCTCTAATGCTTTAGCAACACTATCTGCTGGTCTTGGTGTAATTTTATCAATCATAGACCATGGAAATGATACAAGCTCTTCATTATTCACATAATCAACAAAATCATTACCAACAAATCCTTTTTTATTCCACTCAGTTACCATCTCAGTTATCGAATTTCTAAGTTTTTCTCCGTTATGTGAGCAGTTATCCATTGATACAACTGCAATCGGTGCCTTACAGGCTTTAAAACGTTCATACAAAAGTGCTGCTGTTACTGCCATTGCTGATGTTGCTTTTTCTGGTCCATTATCAATGTCTTCCCTGATAAAAGAGAAAAACTCTCCTTTAGAATCCTTCAACGCATAACCTTTTTCTGTAATGGTAAATGACACCATCTGAAGTCCCGGGTCAGCAAATATCTCCTTTAATCTTGCCCATTCCTTCTGCGAATATGATTGTGCCTTAATAGCTTCTGTAAGTGAACCAAGTACCTTTTTTTCTGTATTTCCATCCTCCTTCAATGTAACAGCCATAACAAGATTATCAAATGGCTTATATATTTTATCTACTACATCGAAGTCAAATGTTTCAACACATGTAATGCCTTTATCTAAAACTCCCTGTTCCAATAATGAATCTGCAATTCCACCAATGAATATCCTGAAAATATTGCCAATACCAAAATGTACCCATACAGGTGACTTTTTTGTATCCTCTGCAACCTTTTCAACATCATATGAAGGCAGCTTTATGCCAGCCTTTTCCCAATCTGTCGTATTCTTAATACCATTTATTGAAAGTTTCATAATATCCTCCATTATGTCATAAAAACCCAATGTTAATAATTACTTTGATGATTTATCAATAGCTTCCCATAAGCCATTAAGGTATGTTGCGCCTAAAGCCCTGTCATATAAACCATAACCTGGCATAGCCACCTCATCCCATATCATTCTTCCATGGTCTGGTCTTATAATGCCGTCAAAACCTGTATCATATAATGTTTTCATAATCTTATACATATCCATAGAACCATCAGATGATAAATGTGCTGCTTCTTCAAAATCCCTAGGTGAATTATATTTAAGGTTTCTCACATGTGCAAATGGTATTCTTCCTCTGCACGCCTTAATAATCTCACAAATATCATTATTCTGGTTAGAGCCAAATGAACCAGTACAAAGTGTTATTCCGTTATATGGTTTATTTACAGCATCAAGAAGTTTTGTAACAGAATCCTTACCTGTCATAATTCTTGGAAGCCCAAATATAGGCCATGCAGGATCATCTGGATGAATCCCCATCTTTATATCATACTTCTCACATACCGGACCAATTGCTTCCAGAAAATATACCAGATTATTAAACAGTTTCTCTGCGTCAACATCTTTATACATTTCAAAAAGTTCTTTTAATCTGTCAAGACGCTCTGGTTCCCATCCTGGCATTACGAATCCATTAGACATCTTTGCAACTGATTCCTTCATATGCTCCGGATCAATCATATCAACTGTATCCTGATTATATGCAAGCACCGTTGAACCATCAGCTCTTTCTCTTGCAAGTTCTGATCGTGTCCAGTCAAATACAGGCATAAAATTGTAACATACCACATGAATATCCGCTTCTCCAAGAGCCTGCAGAGTCTTTATATAATTGTCAATGTGCTCATCTGCCTTAGCTGTGCCAATCTTAATATCATCTGACACATTAACAGATTCAATACCAGCGATTCCCAACCCGGCATCTTCAACAATCCTTTTAAGCTCCGCTATTTCCTCTGGAAGCCACCGCTCCCCAGCCTGCTTACCAAAAAGCGTTGTAATAACATTCTTTACACCTGGAATCTGTCTGATCTGCTTAAGTGTTACGCTGTCGTATCCTGGTCCATACCATCTCAATGTCATATCCATAACAAAAATCCTCCTTTTACATAACAACATTATTATTCTGTACCATATTTGCATAATTATTTGCTATGTGTATACTAACATGTCAGTTCTAACATGTCAATGTATTTTTTTAGTTTATTTTGTTATGTTTTTCAATTTATTTTGATATCTTTTCCTTCTGCTTCACCATATTGACATGCGTAATTCCCATCACCCTGTCATAAAACATCTGCCGTGTACTGCTGAACAGACATAATATGAAATCTATCGCAAAATATGCCGTAACCATGAGGCACAATACACATACTGCTATACTGACAGAGAATCTCCACCCATCTGCCATAAGTGCCACATGATAAAGATTATATGCATATACAGGAGATGGCAGGCTTAAAACATACAGAATAAAATATCTTCCCATAAGCCTGAAAACATTCACTCTCCTGTGAGTATCAGCCTCAATATTCTCAGCCTCGTAATCTGCAGCCTTATTATCAGTTTTCTTTCTTTCTGCCCTCACTAGTCTTATATTGACAAGCGCTTTGCCTATAGTTCTTCCCTTAGTTACTGCTGTAACTATTGTAAATGCAATAACTATATATACAGCTATGACAACCAGATATCTTACATCATACACAGCATTCATGAACTTTTCTTTATCTATTGCAAAAAATACAGCAACAGGAACAATTATCACAAGCATATCAAGCGCCCATGCTATTATTCTTCTGAATTCCGACACAATCTGTCCTCTGTTGTAAGCAACCTCATCCATTCTGTCACGCTTTGGAAGCATGAAAACAACCGCAGGCGTAACCCAGAAGCCCACCATTCCTCCAAGTGTGTTGCATATCAGGTCGTCCACTTCAAAGAATCTGTATGGATAAGGATATATTCCATACAAGCCTGACAACTGCGTAAGCTCAAAAAACAGGCTGTAGCAGAATGACATTATAAGCACCTGCCACCATTTTCTCTTAAAATAGTATCTCAGATACACACCAAATGGCACTAACAGCAGAATATTGAAAGCAATCTGCCAGAAGTCACCACATTTGAACAGATTAATATATGTTGCCGGATTCGATAAAATAACATTCGCAGTAGCAATGACTCTTCTTACCGCATCAAATGGCACTAACAACATACATGCCGAATCCGGTGTCACTGAATCAATCGGAGGCAGCGGAAGCACTGTCATAAAATATGAGGTAATCATGTAGAATATAAATGTGTACACAACTCCTGTTCTTATTACAAGTATAGAGCCATATTTATGATATTCGTATATTATGTACGGCAGTGTGAAAAGCACGGCAAGAACCGGGAACACATAACACGCTGAAATTATCGGTTTTAAGTATATTTCCATGAATTATCTCCAGTCCACATTCTTGGCATTCATCGCTTTTTCTTTAAGTGTTGCCAGTCTCTTTATTGCTTCATTAAGTGTATCGTCCTGCTTTGCGAAATGAAATCTCACAAGATTATGCACATCTTCCCTGAAAAAGCTTGACCCCGGTACTGCTGCCACACCAACGAATTGTGCCATCCATTCGCAGAACTTCACATCATCTTTAACTCCGAATTCACTCACATCAACAAGCACATAATATGCCCCCTGTGGGTCTGTGTATTTTAATCCCAGCTTCTTAAGACCGCCTACAAATACCTCTTTCATATGTGCATAATGTGCGGCAAGTTCATTATAATATCCATCACCAAACTCTAATCCCACAACTGCTGCCTCCATCAATGGTGCGGCTGCACCAACTGTAAGGAAATCATGTACCTTTTTAACTCTGTCGATTATCTGTGGGTTAGCAATAACATAACCTAATCTCCAGCCTGTTATTGAGTATGTCTTAGACAGCGAATTGCACACAATCGTTCTTTCTCTCATGCCCTCAAGCGACTGCATATAAATGTGCTTATTAGGCGCATACACAATATGCTCATACACTTCATCTGTAACAACATATGCGTCATATTTCTTAGCAAGTTCAGCAATTGTCTGCATTTCCTCCATTGTGAACACCTTACCGCATGGGTTGGAAGGATTACACAGAATTAATGCCTTAGCGCCCTGTCTGAATGCATCTTCTAACTTTTCCTTATCAAAATGAAATTCTGGTGGAACTAATGGAACATATATCGGCTCTGCGCCTGAAAGAATTGTATCTGCACCGTAATTCTCATAAAAAGGCGAGAATATTACAACCTTATCACCCGGATTAGTAATACTAAGCATTGTAGCCATCATTGCCTCTGTACTTCCGCATGTGACAACAATCTCTGTCTCAGGGTCAATCTTAACACCGGAAAAATGTTCATATTTCTTAGCAACTGCATCTCTGAAATTCTTAGCTCCCCATGTCAATGCATACTGATGAGGTCCTTCGCCTGCAACTCTTGCAAGCCTGTCTGTTATAGCCTTTGGCGGCTCAAAATCAGGAAATCCCTGTGATAAATTAACTGCACCATATTTATTAGCAACTCTTGTCATTCTTCTGATGACAGAGTCTGTAAAATTTGCTGATCTGTTACTTAACTCTTTCATGTAAATGTGTCCTCCATTATTTAAGTATTTTCATAATTTCAATGCCATTTATTATATCACTGTTCACAAAATTCTCACAAACTTTCCAACTCATTTTCACATTTCCCATTTAATATTAACAATGTCGAAAGACAACAGACAAACTTTTTCATAAAAAAGATGGCTGTCTAATCTCCCAATACAGCAGCCATCGGATGTTTGAAAAACATTTTTCCCCCTCATAAAGAGAGCCGGTATATACGAACTTCAACCCCATTGTCAGTCCGTATATCCTGGCTCTCTTATTTAATCTGCTATATATTCTTTCAGCTTTTTCTCACTATCTAATCTGCGCGCAACAATAGTAGACATTATCATGTATTTTACCACACCTTTTGCAATATGCTCCTCGTAACGGCATTTCATATCGACAGGATATCCCGATACAAGAAAATGTATCTGGTACTTATCCTGATTTCTTGATAAAAATGCACTTACATACAGCCCATTAAGCACTGCCGTAACTATTTCATCATCAGTAACCGGAATGTTTATCTTGTAGCCCGGCGATGAAAATGAGACTGCTCCGTCTCTGTTATGGAATCTTCCATCAGCAATCTCTGCTATTGAATATCCGCCAACATGATTCATCATTGCACCAAGCACTGGCATTTCAAGGTCATTCTCAATTATATAATTGTAACAATCTGTTGGAGTATTAAACATTTTCCTTCTCCTAAATTTCGTAATCCATGCATGACCTTACTGCTGTGTAAGGTCTTACCTTGCTGTCAGCAACTGCCACATGCTTAGGATGTACGGCATAACCATTTAAACTTTCCACGCTGTCAAATGTTGTGTCTAACATTACATCTGCTGTAGAACTTGGAAGACACTCTGTTCTTACTTTTACCTCTATAAGTCCCGGAATCTGTCCTGCAAGACCTTCAAGTCCTTCCTTAATACCTGCCTTAACCTGCTCTTTTTCTTCTCCTGCAAGCTCGTCCTTTAATTTCCATAAAATAACATGCTTTACCATAATAATTGCTCCTTATCTATTCTTCTATTCTTATCCAGAAATCGTCCTCTGCCATACGCCCCTGCGTCTTTTCTATTATCATAAATGTGTCATAAAACGGAAGTCCTATATCCTCCAGCACAAGCTTCATCTTATCTCTTGTTCTTGGAAAGCATCTTGATTCAAGAAATTCCTTATAGTCATTGTAATCAGGATTTTCATTAACGCCAAATGCACGAAACATCAGCTTGTCTGTATAATTCTTTATTCTCACAAGCTGCTTTGCGTCATCAACATCTATCAGTGTGCAGATGTCATCCTTATACATATAAAACATTCTGACAGGAAATTCTTTCTCCGGTATTATCAGTCTGTTCACATAATCAGGATAATCATTAATCATCTTAGAAAGTAAAACAATTGGACCTGTAATCTTAGCATTTTCTTTTTCCCATCGTTCTATTGTCGGTTTCGATGTTCCTACAAGACTGGCAAATTCTTTCTGTGTCAGTCCAAGATTCTTTCGCAGATTCTTAATATCCTCAGATGTAATATAATCTTTTAATGCAAACATTGTGTCACTTCCTTTCAGTCCTTGATGAATAATGACTTTTCATAACCCGAGTGTACCATGTACGCATTTTATTGTAAACAAAAAGTCGTTAAAATGATGGCTTTTATTTATAATAATCTCATCATTTTAACGACTTTATTCATATAAAACATTTCAATTTCTTAATTATCCAGATTTATTGGTAACTTTAATTCTCTATTAAAATTATATAGCCTCCAGCGCCTGTGCAATATCCGCAATCAGATCCTTCTTATCCTCAAGACCACATGAGATACGGATAAGTCCTGCTGGAATTCCAGCGGCTTTAAGCTGCTCATCATTCATCTGTCTGTGTGTTGATGTTGCAGGGTTAAGGCAGCATGTTCTCGCATCTGCTACATGAGTTTCGATAGCTGCAAGCTTTAAATTCTTCATAAACTTCTCTGCAGCCTCTCTTCCACCCTTTAACTCGAATGAAACTACTCCGCAGCCGCCATCTGGCATGTACTTCTTAGCTGTCTCATAGTACTTGTTAGAAGGAAGTCCCGGATAATTAACGAATTCAACCTTATCCTGCTTCTCAAGAAATTCTGCAACAGCCTGTCCGTTTTCAACATGTCTTGGCATACGCACATGAAGTGATTCAAGACCAAGATTTAATATAAATGCATTCTGTGGAGACTGTATACAGCCTAAATCTCTCATAAGCTGCGAAGTACATTTTGTTATAAATGCGCCTTCTTTACCGAACTTCTCGGCATATGTAATTCCATGATATGATTCATCAGGTGTGCAGAGTCCAGGGAACTTGTCTGCATGTGCCATCCAGTCAAACTTTCCGCTGTCTACAATAGCTCCACCGACTGCTGCTCCATGTCCGTCCATATATTTAGTTGTTGAATGTGTTACAATATCTGCTCCCCATTCAATTGGTCTGCAATTAACTGGTGTTGGGAATGTATTATCGACGATAAGTGGTACACCGTGTGCATGTGCTGCATTTGCAAACTTCTCAATATCTAATACTGTAAGTGCAGGATTGGCAATTGTCTCACCAAATACTGCTCTTGTGTTGTCCTTGAACGCTGCATTAAGTTCTTCCTCTGTGCAGTCAGGGTCAACAAATGTTGCTTCAATTCCCATCTTCTTCAAAGTAACATCAATAAGGTTAAATGTTCCTCCATATATAGAAGATGATGCTACTATATGGCTTCCAGCTTCGCAAATATTAAATAAAGCGAAGAAATTAGCTGCCTGTCCTGATGAAGTAAGCATTGCTGCACTTCCACCTTCAAGGGCTGCAATCTTAGCTGCCACATAATCATTAGTTGGATTCTGAAGTCTTGTGTAGAAATATCCACTTGCTTCAAGGTCAAAAAGTTTTCCCATATCCTCACTTGTATCATACTTAAATGTAGTAGACTGGATTATAGGAATCTGTCTTGGTTCACCATTTCCAGGAGTATAGCCTGCCTGGACGCATTTTGTGTTAATTGAATAATTATCCATATTTCCCTCCGGTTTTATATGTTTACATGACATGAATTATATCACAAACACAAAGCATATAACAGCACATTTTAAAAATCGGGCTACACATTTATTAACATAATATGTTATGATATCAATTATGCTATTA
>OHFQ01001001.1_pt1 | contig 11864 bp, 10 predicted proteins | sample 1567581 | NCBI WGS metagenome assembly OHFQ01 (sample SAMEA3879559, study PRJEB24766) | human gut metagenome | biome: human-associated habitat; feature: feces | place: USA | collected 1985/1987 | reverse complement strand
TTGCTGTCCCCGGGGGCTTTGGTGCGCATACTCTGCACCGGCAAAAGATGCCAGTAGCCCTCCCGGGCGCGGTCAAAGCAGTGGCCTTTTTCACATTTCAGGTCGGTTTCCCCTTGCAGTACGCCGCCGCACAGGGGGCACTGCCACGGGGCAAAGGCTTCGTTCCGGCTCATACTTCTTCGCTGTGATCCTCAATGGGTGCGGTAGCACCGCCGTGGGCATCCATATACTCCTCAAAGCTGGTGTACTTCTGCTGGGGCGGGCGGCGGCTGATGAGCATCAGCCCCGGGTCCTCGTCCCGGGCGGCGGCATTGCGGCCGCGGCGGGCAGGCTCGGCCTTGGGGGCGCGGTTCTGATTGCCGGCGCTGCCGCGCTCATTGCGGGCAGGACGGGCGTTGTTGCTCTGGGCTGCGGGGCGGGCATTGCGCTGTTCACCCCGGTCGCTGCGGTCATTGCGGCGGCTGCCGCTGCGGTTTGCGTTCTGGTTATTCTGGGGCTCCTGTGCGCTGCGGATGGCGGGTGCTGCCGGGGCGGCAGGAGTCTTGCGTGCCGGGCGCAGCGGGGTGGCCTCCGGGGCGCTGACAAAATGGGGGTCGAACTTTGGCTGGGCGTTGCTGCCCCGGGCGGGGGCGGCATTCTCGCGGCGAGTGCGGGGCGCTGCCGTCTCCTTGGGGGCGTTTGCGCCCCGGTTGTTGGCGCGGCGGTCGTTGCGGACCCCGCGCTTTGCGTTGCTGTCTTGCATCAGTGTTTCCTCTTTTTTCGGTTTTGCAGGCACCGTGTTCTTTGCGGCCTTCGGCTCCTGCTTCGGCGCGGGCGCAGCTGCCTTTGCAGCTTTTGCGGGCGCAGTTTCGGCCGGTTTTTCTGCTTCGGGGCGGGGCTTTTTGCCGCGCACGGGCAGCACCGGGCGCACCGGGGCGGGCACGCCGTCCCACGGGTGGCCGGATACCACCGGGATCTTGCGGCGGTTCAGCTTTTCGATGCCTGCCAGATACTCCTGCTCCTCCGGGGCGCAGAAGCTGACGGCGGTGCCGTCCGCACCGGCGCGGGCGGTGCGCCCGATGCGGTGCACATAGGTCTCCGGCACCTCGGGCAGGTCGTAGTTGAACACATGGGAAAGCTCGCTGATATCAATGCCGCGTGCAGCGATATCGGTCGCCACCAGCACCCGGGTCTTGCCCGCCTTGAAATCCTCCAGCGCCGTCACACGGGCGGTCTGGCTCTTGTTGCCGTGGATGGCGGCGGCGGGGATGCCCTGCTTTGTCAGGTCTTTTGCGATCTTATCCGCGCCGTGCTTGGTGCGGCTGAACACCAGTGCGTTGACCACCGGCGGCTGCAAATTTTTGATGAGCCACGGCAGCAAAAGCTTTTTGTTGCCCTTTTCCACATAGTACAGGCTCTGCTGGATGCGGTCCACCGTGCTGGACACCGGGTCTACCTTGACAAAGGCCGGGTCATGCAGGATGCCTGCGGCCAGCTGCTCGATCTCTTTGGGCATGGTGGCGCTGAACATCAGGTTCTGGCGCTGGGCGGGCAGCTTTGCAATGACCTTTTTCACGTCATGGACAAAGCCCATGTCCAGCATCCGGTCGGCCTCGTCCAGCACAAAGATCTCCAAAGCGGACAGGTCGATAAAGCCCTGCCCGATCAGGTCGTTCAGCCGTCCCGGACAGGCAATAAGGATGTCCACGCCCTTTTTCAGCGCTTCCACCTGCGGTGCCTGTCCCACGCCGCCAAAGATGACGGTGCTGCGCAGTTTCAGGTACTTGCCGTAGGCTTCAAAGCTTTCGCCGATCTGCAAAGCCAGCTCCCGGGTGGGGGTCAAAATCAGGGCGCGGACAGCGCCCTTGCGGCGGGGTGCGTTGGCGGTGAGCCGGTCCAGCATGGGCAGCGCAAAAGCCGCCGTCTTGCCGGTGCCGGTCTGGGCGCAGCCCATCAGATCCCGGCCTGCCAGCACCGGCGGGATCGCCGCCGCCTGAATGGGCGAGGGGGTCTCGTAGCCCGCTTCCTGCACAGCGCGCAGCAGCGGGGTGGACAGATTCAGTTCTTTAAATGTCATGGTTCTCCTATTTTATTCTGTGATCTTCCGGCACTCGATGTAATAGCGCTTTTCCTCCGCGTGTCCCATGCTGAAGGTCTTGCGGGGCAGCACACCGCCCATCACAACGCCGCGGAACAGGTCGCTCTTGGCGAAGGGCGGCATCAAAAACGCCACCGCACCCTGCTTGCACAAAGCGCGCACAGCCGGTTCGTCATGCACATAGTCCACCTTTGCTTCCGGGTGGCGCTCGATATAATCCGAAATAAAATCGTCGATGGTGCCCACGGTCAGCGGCTCGGTGGGGTCCTCAAAGCTGAGCACATTGGCCATGTGGGGGCCCGCCAGCGTAAAGGGCTGCTTTTTGCTGCCGCCAAAGCAGCAGCCTGCCATGTTGGAATCGCTCCATGTAATGAGGCTCAGCAGCACGGTGGCGCAGTCCACGTTGAACAGCACCCGGTGGATGGGCTCGATCTCGATGGCCGGGGAGTGCACGTTGCACACCTCTGCCAGACACCAGCGGGCGGGGTGATTCTCTGCCTGCTCCGGGGTCAGGGTCTTTTTCAGCTCCTCCCAGCAGGCTTTTGCGGTAGCCAGCGAGTGGTTGCCGTCGCCCACGGCCAGCGTCAGCGGGTCGCGGCGGGTGGCATCGGGGTATTTCTTGTCAAATTCTTCCTGACTGCCCAGCACGGTCAGCGCGTTTTCGATCTGTGCGATGAGGGCGGGATCCTCCACCGCCCAGCCTGCCACATGACCGCCGCCCAGCATCAGCTCGCCCTCGTACACCTTGGGCAGGCTGTCCTTGTGGGCGGCAATAGGCTCGATGAGGGTGCAGTCCGGATCATCCGCCAGCATCATGATGTGGGGCGTTTCCAGCGCAGCGCCGGTGCGCACCTTCATGCGGGGCGGGATGCGGCTTTCCACGGTGCACTCGCTGGGACGCACGGTGCATTTTTCGCCACGGCGGTAGCTGTAAGCTTCCAGGTCCACACGCCCCACAAGACCCTGCCGCACCCGGCCGCTCTGCTCGGTGCGCTCCACATAGATAAAGCCGTCCACCGCCCGGGTGAGCACGTTCTGGGCGTAATCCTGCATGGTGGCGTGGATCTTTTCCACCCGCGCGTCAGCGTCTCCGTCCTCCAGATACACCTCCGGCAGGATCAGGTTCAGGGTGCTGGGTGCACCCGCAGCGGTCTTTTCTGCCCGCTGCCAGTAGCTGCGGTCGCTGGTAAACTGGTCACAGGCAATGCAGCCCCACTGCTCCAGCGGCACCTGCTCCGAAGGCAGCAGGATGTGTGCAGGTGCAAAACAGGTAGTCGGTTTCATAGTCGTTTCCTCCCCTCTTTATTGCAATTCAACTTTTTTAATGCAACAGCAACAACGTTGAATTGCATATCGCAAATATGCTGTTTGAATGTTGCGCTAATTTTTGACTTGCGATAAAAGCCGCTTTTCAGCGGAATGCTGCGGCGTCGTGCACCACAACGTGCTGCACACCGGCATCGGCAGCGGCCTGCTCCAGTGCAGCGCGGCTGTCCGCGTCCAGTGCGGTGCTGCTGGTGACCAGCAGATTCTCCATGCCAAGGGACACGCCGGTGGTGCCAAGGGCATCGGTGGCGGCGGTGCACAATGCGTCCGGGTAGCTGACCCACAGGGTCACGCTGCCTGCAAAGCGGGTCTGCCACGCAGCGATATCGGCGGTAAGCTGGGCGGCGCGTCCCTCCCGGCTCTTGCCGCCGGAAGCGCCGAAGTCCTGCTTGCGGGTGATGATATTGGGGAACTGCACCCCGGTAAGCACCACCTGCTCGTAGCCCATGCCCTGCACCTCTTCAATGAGGTCGCCGACATACTGCACCGCGCTTGCGGCAAAGGGGTTCATCCACGCCTTGCCGCCCTTGGCTGCGCTGACGTTGTCCAGCCAGAGACTGTTGCCATCGTAGTGCACGCCCATGCTGCGGTCGGTGTACACCGACACCGGGTCGGTAAAGGCGGCAAGCTGTGCCGCCGGGATAATGCCTTCTTCCCGCAGGATGGCGGCGATATTGGCCGCATCCACCGGGCTTTCGGTGATGCTTTGGGCGGCATTTGCCACCCCGGAAGCGTAGTACACCGTGCCAGCGGCGTCCTTCAGGGTGACAAGGGCATAGTCTGCGCCCTGCTGCTTCAGCTGCCGGGCAGCGGCGCGGATGGCGGCTTCATCGGTCAGGGCTGTCACGTCCAGCTCTGCCCAGCTGCCGCCGGTGATGGCCTTGCCGTCCAGCGGCTTTTCCTTCTCCGGCTCCGGCTCAGACGCTGCCTGCGAAGCGGCGGCGCTGCTTGCCGCCGCAGAGGAGGCGGCTGCTTCGGCGCGGGAAGCGCTTTCGGCTTCCAAGTCCCGATCCTTGACCACGGTATACCATGTGTGGGTGGCCCAATCCAGCACATGGGGTGCGGCAAACCATGCGGCTGCCAGCACTGCCGCCACCAGCACAACAATGCCGATGCCGCGCTTTACGCGCGTTTCCCGGCTGTAAAAGCTGCGGTTATAATGCTTGACCTTCTGACGTTTATACTTAGCCATGGTATCCTTTCCTCCCTGTCTGCATTACAGGATAACGGAATGTCCGGTAAAGCCATAGATTGCCAGCGCCAGCACGCCGATATACACCAGCGTGATGGGCAGGCCGCGGAATGCTTTGGGGATGGCTTTGCTGCGCAGGCGATGGCGCGCTTCGGTAACCAGCAGCACCGCCAGCACATAGCCAAGGCCGCTGCCAAGGCCAAAGCCAAGGCTCTGGCCAAGGGTAAAGCTCTGGGTGCGCTCCACCAGTACCGTGCCCAGCACGCCGCTGTTCAGCGCGGCCAGCGGCACGATGCGCAGCAGCTGGGCGCGGCGGGGCAGGCTGCGCAGCAGCCACAGCACCAGATGCTCTGCCAAGCACACCACGGCGATGCTGGCGATATACACCAGCGGGCGCAGCTGGGCGCGGTTATCCAGCGGGGCGATGAATCCGCCGGCAATGAAAGCCACGGGTGCTACCAGCACCTGCGTGATGCACAGCATCATGCCGAACAACGCGCTGCTGGTGCGGTCGTCCCCCACCAGCTGCACCATGCGGGACACGCCCAATGCACGGGTAAAGACAGCGTTCTGTGCAAAAATAGCCAGCAGTGCATAGCTGAAAAACACCGCCGAGCTGCTTACAACTTCCTTCACGGTTCGCGGTCCACCTCCTTCTGGTAGTGCACGGTCAGGGTATCCTGCGCTTCCTTTTTCAGAAATTCCCTGCGCTTTGCGGCAGCGGCGCGCCAGATGGCGCACAGGATGCCCAGCACGATAAAGCCGCCCGCCGGCATCTTAGCCAGCGGCAGCAGCGCCCAGCGCCCCACCGGGGCACCGAACACGGTGCCAAGGCTGAGCCACTCGCGCACCATGCCGATCACGAGCAGCAGCAGCGCGTAGCCCACGGTGATGCGCACGCCCTTGGAAACCGCCTTGTGCACCGTCTCCTGCACGCGGCCGAAGCGGTAGGTCAGAAGCGGCTCCACTACCAGCATGGGCAGGTAGATGCCAAGGTTCAAAAGACCCGTGCCGAACACAAGGTTCAGGATGGGATACGCCGCCAGATACACCACAGCGGCGCTGGCTGCGTACAGTATAGCGCGGGGCAGCAGTTTTTTCTGCAGCTGTGCGGGCGAGGGTTCCTCGTCCCGCAGGGGCACAAGGCGGCTGAGCAGGCAGGCCAGCACGCGGGAGGGCACCAGCAGCAGCGCCACCGCCGCCGCCAGCATCAGACTGTTCTGGCCGGTGGTAGCCACAACCACCAGCGGTGCCAGACCCATGCCCTGCATGACCACCGGGTTATTCAGGAACACGCGGTCATGATGGGCAAACTTTTCGGGATCTTTTAAAATCAGCTCCGCAGTACGCTTTTTCATTCCGCAGCCTCCTTTCGTTCGGACGGCAGACGGTGCAGCAGACGGTACAGCCGCTCCTCGGTGCGGTCAATGAGCGCGGACACACTGTTGACGGCCAGCAGTGCAAAGCAGACGCCGGTCTCGTACACGCCAAAATAGCGGAAGCCCATGGTGGCAGCACCCACCAGTGCGCCGTACAGGATGCGCCCAAGCCGGTGGTGGGCACAGGTGTATGGCTCGTTGAGCAGGAACACCGCGCAGAACAGCATTGCACCAGTGTGCAGCTCGTCCCGGATGCCCTGCAGGCGGGGCATCAGGCTGCTGAAGAGGGTGCTGTCTGCCAGACCCACCTGCCGCGGGAAGAAGAAAGCGATGAGCCCGCAGGTGATGAGAAAGCTCGCTGATGCGCCGATGTGCACGTCCTTCTGGGTCCACAGCACAAGGCCGCAGGCCAGAATGACCAGCGCCGCGCCGGTGCCCATGGGGGCGGCAAACTCGCCCAGCGCAACGGCGAGAGAGTTCAGGTTCAGGATGCCGCCGCTGCGCAGGGTATCCTCGATGGTGCTGCTCACCGGCACGGCGGAAGCGTCCCACAGGGGCAGCGGGGTGTAGGGCTGCGGGTAGCGCACCACCTGCTCCGGCCACGATACCGCCGCCACGGCGTAGCCCACGGCAGCGGGGTTGAAGGGGTAGCTGCCGTAGCCGCCAAAGACCTCCTTGCCGATCAGGACGCCCGCCAGCACTGCCACCACCAGCACATAGATGTCCACGGTGGCGGGCATGAGCAGGGCAATGATCAGACTGAAGCTCTCGTTGGAGAGATCTTTATTGGTGTACACCCGATGGCGCAGCAGCGCCACCAGACGGTCGCACAGGTTGCCGGTAAGCAGGGCGACGCCGCACAGCAGCAGCGGACGCGTCCCGTAGAAATAGCAGGCCATGCACAGCAGCGGCACGCACAGCCAGAAAACGTGCCTATAGTACCGCCCGGTCTTTTGCAGCTGCCGCTCCTGCTCTTGGATCAAAGCTTCATCCATATACAGCCCTCCTTACAGGCTGGCCAGTGCGCCCACAGCCGCAGCGGGGTCGGCAGCGCCGAACACGGCACTGCCCGCCACCAGCACGTCGGCACCGGCTTCCACGCACAGGGGTGCGGTGGCGGCATCCACGCCGCCGTCCACCTCCAGCAGGTAGGAAAGGCCGCGTGCTTCCCGCTCTGCCTTGAGCCAGCGGAGCTTGTCCAGCGCCGAGGGCATGAACTTCTGCCCGCCGAAGCCGGGCTCCACGCTCATCACCAGCACCAGATCCAGCTGATCCAGCCACGGTGCCAGCGCCTGGGCCGGGGTGCCGGGCTTGATGGTCAGACCCACCTTGCAGCCCAGCGCACGCACGGCATCAATGGTGGCCTGAATATCATCTTCGCACTCCAGATGAAAGTTATACAGGGTCGCACCGGCCTTGATGAAAGGCTCGGCGTATTGCAGCGGGTGGCTGATCATCAGATGCACGTCGTAAAAGGCATCCGGCAGCGCCTTGTGCAGGCTTTTGAGCACCGGCACGCCAAAGCTGATGTTGGGCACAAAATGCCCGTCCATCACGTCGTAGTGCAGCATCTGTGCGCCGGCATCCAGCACCATGCGGCAGTCTGCACCCAGCTTGCCAAAATCAGCAGAAAGAATCGAAGGACTTACGATGGCCATAATATTTCATTACGCTCCGTTATTTTTAGCAGTTTTTATCCCACGCGTTGTGCATTTTGCGGGGTTTTCCCGCCCGGAAAACACACGGGCATGGTTATTCTTTAGTTTACATGAAAACGGCCAAAAAATCAAACCCGCAGCCGTTTTTTTCACTGAAAAGTCGTAAATAGCGCAAAAAGTCCATAAGGCGAAACTCCCTCAGTCAAAGCCTATCGGCTTTGCCAGCTCCCTCGGGGAGGGAGCCTCTGGCGCACCCGCAAGCTTTGCGCTTTAGCCGGAAACTTTACCGCCATGCCAAAGGCCCCATCTCCGAGGGGGCTGGCATCGAGCGCAGCGAGATGACTGGGGGAGTTTCTTCGGCGACAACGCCAAAGCAGCCAGACCGCCCGGGCGGGGCAGTCTGGCTGCAGGGTCTTATTCTACCGGCTTCATGCTGGCGGGGTCTTCCACCGCGCCGGGCTGACCGGCGGCGTCCGGCAGGCGCTTCATGCCGCCGGGGTTGGGGGAACAGGTGGGCAGGGTGAACACAAAGCGGCACCACTCGCCCTGCTGGCTTTCCACGCGGATCTGCCCGCCGGCCAGATTGACCAGCACCTTGCAGATGTTCAGCCCAAGGCCGGAGCCGCGGGCGTGCAGACCGCGGGAGCGGTCCTCCTTGTAGAACCGCTCGAACACATAGGGCAGCGCCTCCGGGCTGATGCCCTGCCCGGAGTTCCAGATGGAGATCTCGGCTTCGGGGCCAAGCTTTTCCACGCTGAAGCGGATGGTGCCGCCCGCCGGGGTGAACTTGATGGCGTTGTCCAGCAGATTGTAGGCCACCTGATGGATGAGGTCGGGGTCGGCATAGACCAGCACCTTCTCATCCATGGTCAGGCCGTCAATGTCTATCATGCCGTCGTTGATGCGCTGCTCTGCCGAGAGGGCCACGCCGGTCAGCGTCTCCCAGATGTTGAACATCCGGGCGTTCACCTGATATTCGCCGCTCTCCAGCTTCGAGAGGTCCAGCATATTCTGGATGAGGCGCGCCAGACGGCCCGTCTCCTCACTGACCAGCTGTAAGTAGTGGTTCTGCATATCGGGCGGGATGGTGCCGTCCAGAATGCCGTCCACAAAGCCCTTGATGGTGGTCATGGGGGTGCGCAGCTCGTGGGCGATGTTGCCCATGAACTGGCCCCGGGAGTTGTCGTTGGACTGGATATTGTCCGCCATCTTGTTGAAGGTGCGGGCAAGGTCTGCCACCTCGCCATCGCCCTCCACGCCCTCCACGCGGACGGAGAGGTCGCCGCCGCCAAAGCGCTGGGCGGCATCGGTGACTTTTTGCAGCGGGTCGGTGAGCTGACGCATCAACAGGCGGGTCAGCACGCTGGCGCACAGCAGCATCACGCAGGCAGACATGAGGAAGTTCGACCAGAACTGCTGCTTGAAGTCGGTAAGCTGCGCACCGGAGGAGCACAAAAACAGCCAGCCGCTGAACAGGCTCTGGTCGTCGATGGTCTCCACCGCCGCGATATAGCTTTTTTCGGTCAGGGCACCGCCCAAATCGCCGAAAGCGTGGTAGTGCCGGGCGTCCGGGTCAGCCACTGCGTTGGCGCGCTGGCAGATATCCAGCGGCACAGTGCCGGTGGTAAGCTTTGCCGGGTCGGAGGCAATGAGCACATTGCCCTGCCGGTCGGTGAAAAACAGATACGCCTCGGCGCTCTCCCCGATGATCTCCAGCTTGGTGTTCAAAGCGTCCAGCTCTGCGCCCTGCGGCATGGTCTCGCTGTTTACCAGATACTCTGCGGTGCGCTTGGCAACGTTTACCACCTGATCCAGTGTTTCGTATCGATCCTTCGCAAAATAATTCTTGAACAGTACCCACTCCGAGCAGCCCATCAGCACGATGCCCAGCACCATCAGGGTGGACACCATGGAGAAAAAGGCCGTGGAGATACTTTTACGCATTACTGACGCACCTCGAACTTATAGCCCACACCCCAGACGGTTTTCAGCTCCCACTTATCGGAAGCACCGGCCAGCTTTTCGCGCAGGCGCTTGACGTGGACGTCAATGGTTCGGCTGTCGCCGTAATACTCAAAGCCCCACACCTCGTCCAGCAGCTGGTCGCGGGTGTACACGCGGTTGGGGTGGGATGCCAGACAGTTGAGCAGCTCCAGCTCCTTGGGGGGAGCTTCCACCACCTTGCCCTTGACCCGCAGCTCGTAGCTGTTCATGTCCAGCCGCAGGTTGTCGAACTCGATCACACCCTCGGTGCTCTCGGTCTGGGCGGTGGTGGTGGTGCAGCGGCGCAGCACCGCCTTGATGCGGGCCACGACTTCCTTGGTGTCAAAGGGCTTGACCATGTAATCGTCCGCGCCCAGCTCCAGGCCCAGCACCTTGTCAAAGGTCTCGCCCTTGGCGGTCAGCATCATCACGGGGGTGTTGCCCAGCTTGCGGATGCGGCGGCAGACCTCCAGGCCATCCATCTTGGGCATCATCACATCCAGCAGCACCATATCGGGCTTGACCAGATTGAACTTGTCCAGACCTTCTTCGCCGTCGTTCGCGGTGGTGACCTGGTAGCCCTCTTTGGTCAGATAAAGCCGCAGCAGCTCGCAGATGTTGGTATCGTCGTCCACGACGAGGATCTTTTCGTTGGCCATAGTGGTTTCCTCCCCAATTCTGTATGTTCCGGCCCTTTCGGGCCTTGTGACAAAGTATTCCACTTCTTATTATACGGAAGAGTTATGACAAAATAAAGAAGGTTTTGTATGATTTTTAGGACGCAGGCTCCGCCGCTCAGCTCATCATCAGCCGGATGATCTCCTCATTGGTCTGCCGCATCCCGTCCTTGCCCAGACGTCCAATGCCCTTGATGGTGGTCTCGATGTCCTTCATCACGATGCCATCGCCGCCCTTGAACTCCTGATTGCACTTGTACATGTTGTAGCCCAGCAGCGCCGCATCCACCGAAGATGCGATCTTTGCGGCGCAGGAAGCCTTGGCTCCGTCGCACACGATGCCGGACACGATGGCAAGGGCGTTGACCACCGTGTGGATGGCAGCCTGATAGCCGTCGCCGCACAGGTACACGATGCCTGCGCCTGCACCCGCACCCGCGCTGACCGCGCCGCAGTAGGCAGACAGGGTGCCGATGCCGGTCTTTTCGTGGATGGCCACCAGATTGGAGATGATGAGGGCGCGGTAGAGCTTTTCCTTGCCGCTGTGCAGCTCCTTGGCGTACTCGATGAGGGGCACCGAACAGGTGATGCCCTGATTGCCGCTGCCGGAGTTGATGATGACCGGCAGCTCACAGCCGTTCATGCGGGCATCCGAACCGGCGGCCGCCTTGGCTTTTGCGCGGTTGGAGACATCGTTGCCGTAAGTGGTCAGCAGCACCCGCCCGATGTTGGCACCGTAGTCGCCCAGCAGGCCCTCTTCTGCAATGGCGTTGTTGTAGCGGATCTGCCGTTCCAGCAGGTCTGCCACGTCCCGCAGGTCGGCGGTCTCGGCAAAGTCCCAGATGTCCTGCATGTTCAGCAGGCTGCGGTCGGCGCGGGCATCCTCCTGCACGGTCTCGTCCAGCAGGGGCACCTCGTACAGCACCGTGCCGTTCTTCTCGATGCGGCAGATGTTGGTGTGGTAGTCCGCGATGCGCACCCGGGCGTAGTCCTGCCCGCAGCGCTCGGTGACGACGATGTCAAACACATGCCCCTGCTCGGTGTGCTCGATGGTGATGGGCACCGTCTGCAGATAGTCCCGGATGGCAGACTTCTTTTCCTCGCTGACCTCCGAGATGACCTCCAGCTCCTTCTCGGCGGAACCGGCGATGATGCCTGCCGCCACCGCCGCCTCCATGCCCTTCAGGTGCCCGGTGTTGGGCACGATGACGCTTTTCACGTTCTTGATGATGCTGCCGCTCACCTGCAGCTGCACGCTGTCCGGCAGCACCCCCAGCACCTCGCGGGCTTTTGCCGCCGCATAGGCCAGCGCGATGGGCTCGGTGCAGCCCATCGCCGGGATCAGCTCCTCCTTCAGGATCTCCACATAAGCCTGATAGCGCGGGTCGTTGCGTTCCATAACATCCTCCTGCCTTCCCTTCCGGAAATCGGTTCGTATTTTAAGAACAGTATAATATAGAACTCCCGCCGTGTAAATCCGTTGTTTTGCGCCCATCCCCTTGCGCTCCGGGGTTTCATCGCGTATAATGATAGTTGTATCGTTATGCCAAAAAACGTGTAAGGAGCGTATTT
>OHFQ01000991.1_pt1 | contig 11931 bp, 10 predicted proteins | sample 1567581 | NCBI WGS metagenome assembly OHFQ01 (sample SAMEA3879559, study PRJEB24766) | human gut metagenome | biome: human-associated habitat; feature: feces | place: USA | collected 1985/1987 | reverse complement strand
AACAGTGATACCGCGTCATTTCATTAGAAGATAAAAAGAAACGGCGGCTTTGATTTTTCAAAGCTGCTGCGGAAATCAAAGAACGACAAGCAACAGTTCTGATTTTGCTCCAATATGGTTATTAGGGGCACAAATTAAAATCAAAAAAGAGCCGATAACAGCAGTATTTCAAACTGCATATTATCGGCTCTGCGTCTGTGCGTCTGGCTCTTTTAATTAAATTATTTCTGTTGTTTTTTGGCTTTATTATATGTATTAGCTAACTGTCCACAAGCTGCTTTAATCTCTCTACCATGAGAAACTCTCATGGTAACTTCAAGTCCTGTTTGCTCTAATTGATGTTTGAACGCAACCATTTCTTGTTTTTGTGGTGCTCTAATTTTTGAATTACTCGTCGGGTTGTATTGCAGCACGTTAATCATAACATTTTTGCCCTTAAACCATTTTGCAAGTTGCCTTATATCTGAGGAACGGTCATTTATACCTGGTAAAAGCAAATACGCAAATACCACTTTTCGATTATGCCTTTGTGAATAGGACAATGCTTGCTTAACAACATCTTCAATAGCGTACATGTGCATATGAGGAATGATGCAGTTTCTCGCAGCCTGTGTTGCTGCATGTAAAGATATTGTCAACTGAATTTTTAGATGTTCTTCGCGCAATTTTTTTAATTGATTAACTGGACCAACTGTTGATACGGTAATGCCGTCGGTTGGAAAGTTAAGTCCATTTCTATCTCGAAGAATATGGATTGCTGCAATCAAGTTGTCGTAATTGAATAAAGGTTCTCCCATTCCCATAAAAACGATACGATTTACTTTTTGACGTATCAATACAACCTGCTGCACAATTTCAGACGGTGTTAGATTACGAACAAAACCATTGCGTCCGGACTCACAAAAAATACAGCCAACAGAACAACCAACTTGCGTACTTACGCAAACAGTCCCACCATCTCGCCGTTTAATAAAAACCGTTTCGATATACCTGTTGTCTTTCAATTCATAAACATACTTTTCAGTATCGCTACTTTTATAGACTTTTTTTGTTGATATTGATAGATTTTTTTTGTGAAATGGCTGTTTATACAATTCCGCATATAAGGCTCTTGCTTTATCCTCTCCAATTACTTCCGACATTTCTTTGTAAGTAAATCCGTATGGGTCATTCAATATTTCCGTAGGTGTACTTTTAGGTAAGTGTTTCATTTAAATATCCTTCCTTTTCAAAATTAAAAAGTTTGTTTTTCAGAGTTTTTGATTATGATTTCTAGTTTTTCAACATCAACGATATGCGTTAATTTACATTTAGGGCAGAAAAGAGGAAAATTTCTTAATACCGTATTATAAAATACTTGAACCCTCGTCTTTCCGTTACAAATTGGACATTTTATCCAATATTTTTCAAGCATAATATTTCTCCTTTTGCGCAAAAAAATGCAGGTCAATTCTCAACATGAGCATTGACCTGCATTTATACATATAACACTACAACAAAATTAAGGCATAGTTTTTATACTATGTCTATACATCGTTAGTTTTGTTGTATAGCATACGCAAAATAAGCATGACAAAAAAGCCCATATTGAAAATGGGAAAAATCTTTTTTGATTTCAATGCTTATCGAATACGCATGCTATGTAACATAAACATTCCCCCCCTTTTATATAATATTATATACAAAAGCAGCTTGTTGTCAACATATATATATATGAATTATTTTGGCTAACTGATAGAACTACGTAGACATATCCAAGAAGAAAGGGGAACAGTAAAATGTAATAGGGTGAATAACTATGGCAAAAAGACCAGTACCACGATACGACTTTAAGGCTTTTGGGGCAGCGATAAAGGCAGCGCGTGAGGGATGCAAGGAGAGCCGCAAGAAAGTAGGCGACGAAATGTTTATCTCGCCGCGCTACCTTGCGAACATTGAGAACAAGGGGCAGCACCCAAGTTTACAGATTTTCTTTGAGCTTATGCTCCGCTACAATATATCCGTAGACCAGTTTCTTTTGGAAACGCCGCCAGAGAAGAACACGCAGCGGCGGCAGCTTGACGCGCTTCTTGACGGTATGAGCGATACAGGCATACGGATTGTGAGCGCAACGGCAAAGGAGATAGCGGAAGTCGAAACAGAGGGCAGATAAGAAGTGTCCGTCAGAATTGAATAAGGTTTAGAGAGCGTTGTAATCTTTTTTTGAGGATTGCAGCGTTTTTCTTTTGCGGAAGTTTGGCAAAACCGGGCATAGCTCCGTAGTAAGGCATAAGGGATAAAAACATTCGTAGCAAGCATAGGAAGCGGGTACCCACTTCCGTATTTTCCCCTCCCGCGCTGCGGCGCGTCGGTTGAAAATTGCTTGTTGGGAAGTGTCCCAAACCCTCGGAACGGAAAGGAAAGGAGCGAATACATGAACGGACGCAAAAGAACGGTGCAAATCAAATTCAGAGTGACGGAAGCGGAACGGGATTTAATACTGGAAAAAATGAAGCTCGTACCCACCCGGAACATGGCGGCATATCTGCGGAAGATTGCCATTGACGGGTATATCATTCAGATAGACCATGCCGATATAAAGGCAATGACCGCAGAGATACAGAAAATCGGTGTCAACGTCAACCAGATAGCACGCCGCGTAAACGCGACGGGGAACGCATACCAAGAGGACATAGAGGAAATAAAGGGGGTGCTTGCGGAGATATGGCGGTTACAAAGATTAAGCCTATTAAAAGCACTCTAAGCAAAGCCCTTGACTATATCGAAAACCCGGACAAGACGGACGGAAAAATGCTTGTGTCCTCTTTCGGCTGCTCCTATGAAACGGCAGATATTGAATTTGAATATACCTTGTCCCAAGCACTCCAAAAGGGGAACAATTTAGCCTTTCATCTGATACAGTCCTTTGAGCCGGGGGAAGTCGATTATCAGAAAGCCCATGAAATCGGAAAGCAGCTTGCCGACGCGGTAACAAAGGGGCAGCATGAATATGTACTCACGACGCACATTGACAAAGGACACGTCCACAATCACATTATTTTCTGCGCCGTAAATTTCGTAGACCACCGCAAATATAATTCCAACAAAAGGAGCTATTACGGCATACGGAACATGAGCGACAAGCTGTGCCGGGAAAATGGCTTGTCCGTTGTCGTCCCCGGCAAGGGCAGCAAGGGAAAGAGCTATGCGGAGTACCAGGCAGAAAAGACGGGTACAAGTTGGAAAGGCAAGCTGAAAACCACTGTTGACGCGCTTATCCCCCAAGTTTCCAGTTTTGAGGAATTGCTAACGCGGTTACAGGCGGCGGGCTATGAGATAAAGCCGGGGAAATATGTATCATGCCGCGCCCCCGGACAGGAACGCTTCACCCGCCTTAAAACCCTCGGCGCAGACTATACAGAGGAAGCCGTAAGGGAACGGATAGCGGGCAGACGGACAAAGGTGGCGAAAGCTCCCAGAGAGCAGCGCGGCGTGTCGCTGCTTATCGACATTGAGAACAGTATCAAGGCGGCGCAGAGTAAGGGCTATGAACAGTGGGCGAAAATCCACAATCTGAAACAGGCAGCAAAGACCATGAATTTCTTGACGGAACATAAGATTGAACAGTACGCGGATTTAGTCAGCCGGATTGAAGAAATGGCAGCGGAAAGCGGACAGGCGGCAGACGCATTGAAGGACGCGGAAAAGCGGCTTGCGGACATGGCGGTGCTTATCAAGAATGTTTCCACCTACCAAAAGACAAAGCCCGTCTATGACGCATACCGCAAGGCAAGGAACAGGGAGAAGTACCGCGCCGGACAGGAACAGGCGATTATCCTACATGAAGCCGCCGCAAGGTCGCTGAAAGCGGCGGGCATTGCAAAGCTCCCGAACCTTGCCGCGCTGCAATCGGAATATGAAGCCCTCCAAGCGCAGAAAGAAGCCCTTTACGCCGACTATGGAAAATTGAAAAAGAAAGTCCGGGAATATGATATTATCAAGCAGAACATTGACAGCATTTTACAGGCAGACAGGCAGCCGGAACGGGAAAAGGGAACAGAGCGCGGATAAGGATAGCAAAATCCCCGCCGCTGTGCTATGATAGGGCTATCAAAAAGCAGAGGAGCGTTGAGCATGGAAAACCAGAAAATGCCGGAATATGAAACCATACGCGCCGCCGTTGCCGGGGAAAAATGGGCGGTGGAGAAAGTCGTGGAGTGCTACAAGGACGAAATCGACAGGCTATCGACGGTAGCGGTCAGACAGCCGGACGGAAGCACGAAACAGGAAATCAACGAAGATATGCGCCAGTCTATCACAAAGAAGCTGATAGAAGCCCTCCCGCAGTTCCCGCTTGAAGAAATGGAAAAGGGAAATGTCAGATAGGCAAAAAAAGAACAGGGCGCGGAAGCCAGTATATGACTTCCGCGCCCTGTCTTTTTATGGGTGCTGTTTTCGTGAATGTTACGCAGTAGAACGCCATTTTCGGGGGTAAAGGTATAAAGTATCGCCTATCCGATTTTCACGCCCGGAAAGCCCTGTAAATCAAGGGATTTTCCGCGCCTACTGCGTAACAGGGGCGCGTCTTTTCCTCATGCGCTCGGCAGCTTGTCTGCGGGTGATACGCTTCCGGCAGACGGGGCAGTATTTGACACTGTTAGAGGTTGACGCAAAGAACGCGCCGCACTCGGTACATTTCTTCTTATCCCCTGTCTGGTAAAGCTCCGCATAAAGCAGCCTGTCGGCGGGAAGCACCGCAACCCGGAACCACTTGCAGAGAAGCGAATAGGAAATGAGCTGCGGACATACGCACTCGTCCCCGTCGTCCAGTAAGATACAGTTCCCGTTATCATAATTGCAGCACGTCCGGCGCACAAGGGCGTTGACTTTCCGGCTCTGGGGCGGCGTCAGCCGCTTAACCCCGTTCATACTTCATCAGCGGCGTAAATGGGAAGCTCTGCAAATTCCGCTTCGGTCAAAGCGTCCACTTTGGAAAGGGTGCGCTTTGCAAGCTCCCGCATATCCGCGTCCATGTAGGGCAGCGCGGCGTTGACATTCTCAATCAAAGCCCGCTTGCCGCCCTCGTTGTAAATGCTCAAAAGGTTTGTTTCTTCAACAGTCAGTCTAATCATGCTCATACCTCCATATCGTGATTTTTTGTTTTTGCCGCCGCCTTTTTCGGGGCGGTCTTTGCCTTGTCTGCTTTAAGCTGCGCCCGGATAGAGGGGCGGGGCTTCCTTATCTCCCTGTCCCGGTTCTCCCCCTTGTCAATCAGCGCATACGTCCCATGTCTGCCCTCGATTTTGGAAAAGGAAAGGGTCTTGTAGGGCAGCATGGAGAAAAGGCGGTCAGTGTCCTTTGTGGCTGCAAGCCGCATGAACGCCGGGGAAAGCTCTGCCATGAAATGGGTCTTGTTCGGGCTGTTCGGCTCGTAATGCCGCTTCATTTCCCGCACAATGCGCCGCGCTTCCGTTTCAATCAGCCCGTCCCGCAAAGCGGCAATATGCGCCTTGAAATCCCCCGGCGAAAGCTGCTCCCGGCTGCGCCGTTCTTCCTGTAAGAGCGATTGCAGCGCGTCCGGGTCGTTGGGTACGGCTTCAAAGCGTTCAAATTTCCCAAGCTGCGGGTCTGGGGTTCCGTCAAAATATCTCCCGGCTTCCTGTACCCTTTCCCCATGCTCATAAATCAGCTTCACCGTATCGGCGGGCAGCTCCTTTTCCTTGACGCGCTCATAATGTTTAGAGTAGTCCAGTTCGTACAGATTGCCCTTGATTTTCCCGCGCTCCTTTCCCGTCAGCTCGATTGCATAGGCAAGAACGCGGTCGCTTGTCTGCTCCATGTAGAAACGCCATGTGTTGTGGGGCGCGGTGTCTTTGAGGAAAACGTCGCGCTCCCGGAAACAGTGCGTCCCGGACGGGCGGCAGAACCACAAAAGTGTTTTGTCCTCCCTGTGGGGGCTTGCCGCCGCCTTTGCGATAATCTCTTTGTCAATGTCTAAGTCGCTCTGGTAAAAGCCTGTGTTCTGCTTCATAACCGCATTGAGGGAAGCGAACAAATCCACGTTCTCAAATTTACTCTGTTTCGGCATGGGTCAGCTCCTTTCCAAATCCTGTAATTTCTGCTTTGCGTTTTTCTTCTGCGCCTTTTCCTTGTCAGCCCTAAGCTGCGCCCGGATAGAGGGCTTCTTTTCCGGCTTCGCTTCCTTGCCGCGCTCTTTGTCGGCTTTGACCGCGTTAGCCAGGTCAACAAGGGAAATTGTTTCTCCCGCCTTAACCTTTGCTTCCAGTTCGTCAACGGTAGGGGTGTTGTTGATGATACCGTCAATCATGTTCCCGTTCTGCTCTGTGGTCTGCTCGGCGGTTTTCAAGGGATTGTCCCGCTGCGCCTGTTCTGCGGCAACGGCAAACGCCCGCGTCCCATTCCCCATAATCAGATACTTTCCGTCGTCCGACTGGTGGTGAAAGCCATATCCGGCGGCTTCTATCTGCTCCCGGCTCATGGCGGTCACATGGAAAGTCCCCCTCGGTGTCTTGATAGTTTCGCCCGTTTCCAAGTCGTCCGGGGTAAGCTGCTTTTGCTCCTGTAAAAACTCCGGCACTTCCCGAAAACCTACACTGTCAACGAAATGCGCCGCGTCCTGTCCGTCCTGATGAAGCACTACCACGTCGGAAACGGAAAGGCTGTGTCCCTTAAAATCTTTGGGGTGGTCGATATTGAAACAGGTGTAAATATCTTCAAGGGAAGTTTCCGGCGCAAGGGGCGCGGAATAGACAAGCTCATAGTTCGCCCTGTCAACCACATTTCCCGCCGCCTGCAGGCGGTCGTATGGCTCAAAGCGGAAATCCCTTGTTTCGTCCCCGCCCTTTATCTGGTAAATGGAAAAGGTGTCTTTGTCCTGTCCGGCGGTCTGCGCCGTTTCCTGTGCCTTTGCGTAAAGCTGCTTTACGTCGCCCTCGGTCAGCTCGCCGCTTTTGAGCTGCCCCATAAGCTCGCGGCATTTCTCCGGCGTTCCCGTATAAAGCACGTCGCCCATTTTCGCCCGCCCGTTCTCCTGTGTCACATAGGCTTGCAAGAGGTGGCTGTTTTCCCGGCTGTCGCTGTAAGGGTTCCGGCGCACTCTGTAAATCGTTTCCGGGGTAAAGGCTTCTTTCGGGGCTGCGCCCGCTTTTTCCTGTGCGCCGGATTTTCCCGGTGCGGCTGCTTCCGGATCCGGCTTCTCCGGCGCGGCTTCCTGTCCCTCTCTGGTGGGCTGCTCCTGTCCGGCGGTCTGCTCCTTGTCCTGTGCCTTTTGCAGCTCCGCTAAGTTCTCGTCTATGGAATTGATAATCTCGGCGGCTGCGCTGCGTATCGTTTCAAGGGAGCTTTTCAGCTCGGACAGCTCCCGCCCGCTGCTCCACCCGGCGACATAGCCGAAAGAGTAGTCCGACGTGTCAAGCCCGTAATGTTGGCAGACAGTATAGGCGACGCTTTCCGCTTCGACTTCGCGGGTGCGGCGGTCAACGTGGGGCTGCTGCTCGTCCTTTGGCGCGTTGAGGTCAATGTCGTGCAGCTTCGCATGGGCGATTTCGTGAATAGCGGTCTTTAAGGTCTGTAATTCGCTCATGCCCTCGTTGATAGCAATGCGCTTGTCCTCCAAGTGGTAGTAGCCATGAGAGCCGCCCTCGATATTCTCAAAGGCGATAGGAACGGGGGAAGTCTTTTCAAGGGCTGCGAAAAAATCCTTGTAGCGGTCAACGTCGCCTGTCAGCTCGTCAACCGCAATGTCCGGCAGCTCCTTTCCCTCGGTCTGGGAAACGTCAAAGACGGATACCACCTTGTAGGCGGGTATGGTGACTTCCTTTTCCTCGGTGACGGGCTTCCCGTCCTTGCCGATAACGGGCTTCTGCGTGTGCGGGTCGATTTTCTGCATTTCCTGTTTGATTTTATAGGGTGACGGAGCAATGATTTTAATTCCCTTTTGCCCTTTCATCACGTTTCGTTCAAAGTTGTTCTTCCAAGCGGAAAAGCCCGCCACAAGGGAAGCGTCCGGCTTCTGCATGGCGATAAGGACGGTGTTTCGGAAGCTGTAATTATGGAATTTTGACATGACTTTCAGATATTCCTTGTAACGCTCGCTGTCAAAGAGTTCCGTAATGCCCTGTTCCAGACGGTCGGTAATCTCTTTTAATTTCTCGGCGGGCTTCCCGGCTGTCAGCACGATAGGGATAACCGGGTGCGGCTCCTGTGGCTGCTCTGCGGCGGTTCGGGCGGTCTGCTCTGTGGCGGCTGCGTCCATAAAGGTCTTGTCCTGTCCGCCGCGTTCCGGCTGTGGGAAGCTCATAACGCGGTATTCTTTGGGTATCTCGTTTTCCGTTCCCCGATACCATTCGGTAAAGGTGTTCTGATTGTTATAGATATAGCCCTGTTCGGTAAACTGCCCCTTATCCTTGCTAACTGCGTCCCGCCCGTATTCTTCATACTTGAAATATTTCTTTGCTTCTTCGGGAAGCTCCAGCTCGTCCAGTTCGTCGATAAGATAATAACCGTAATCTTCTTCGCTGCGGACAGTGGGATAGAGCCAGTAACAGTCAAGGTTTTGTGCAAGGTTGATAAGGTCTTTCATGCTTCCGGCATACTCGCCATGTGTAACCGCCGCCGCAAATTTATCCTTGTCCCCGTCACTCTGCATTTCCAGAAGTTTTCCAAAATAATTCAGCTCGTCCATGCTTGCGCTTTGGATAACGGAAAGCGGCAAGTCAAAGGGGCAGTCCTCCGTAGAAGAATACCCGTTGATGAAAAAATCCTGCGGATTGTCTGCGGTAATGCCGACGCTTTCCATAGCCGCATGAAGCTGCTCTGTTGTGGTCGGCATGGGAAGCCACACGCCGCCCGGTTTGCCTGTTTCAAAGCGGCTGCGGCTGTCGATAAGAATTGAAAACTGCTCGTTTATGGTTTCACGCTCCTTTCTCTGTTCGGTGTCCTGTGGCGGCTCTGCTGTGGTGGGGGCTGCTTTTTCAGCGGTAGGCTGCGCCCGTTCCTCGCCCTCGATAGCATAGCCCGGTAAAAGCTGCCCGTTTACTTTGAAATGCTCTGCATACTCTGGCGGGATAGGCGGCGATACCTCGGTGAATAAATGCTGATAGGCTTTGATACGCCCATTCAGATATTTTTCCATAGCTGCCTTGTCTGCAAAGACTTTCCTTTCCTGTCCGGCGATTTTTGCCTGTCCGTAATTGTGGGGGCTGTTGGTGTAAATACTCCATGAAAGCGTCCACGAATAGGGAATGGATTTCTCTTTTTCCCTGTCATACCGGGTATTCTCGGATATGTGGTAGCGCATTTGGTAGACGCGGTTGCTGATGTGCTTCCCGTAGTCCGTAGCTTCCCACTGGTTCGCGGTATGCGTAGCTTCGGGTGTCCTCACATACTCAATGGCTTTGTCAATGGCAAGGGTCTTTCCCGCCTGTTCGTCCCATGCCGCCGCCTGTTCTTGCAAGGCTTCAAAAGCTGCCTGTTCAGCCGCCGCGTATTCTTCCCGCAATGCCTGTAACTGTTCTAAGGGCAGGGCGGTAAGCCCGGAAAGGTCAGCGGTCTGTTCCTCAAAATAAATATTTCGCTCTATCCGCATACTGTCAGCCGGGTCTAACTTGTCACGCTCAAACATGGAGTAACCTTTTTTCTTTTCCATTCATTCGCTCCTTTCTGAAATGGCGGCGCACCGCCGCGCTTTTGGGGTTCGCCCCGTACTACGGTGGGCTGTGCGTTATGCCAACAATTTTTTCATTTTTTTAGAGGGTTTGGGAAACTTCCCAACAAGCAAAATCCCCGTCCGGCGCGTCAGCGGCAGGACAGGGATTTACGGAAGTGGGTACCCGCTTCCTATGCTTGCTATTCAAGTTTTTAGTTCTTCTGTACTTCGATACGGTAGTTGACGTATTTCCCGCCAGTGTCAGCCAGAACGATAGTTCCGTCATAGGTCTTGCCTGTTTTCGGGGAATAGAGCTTCTTCACATTCACTTTGCCGGATTTAAGGAGCGCGGCGGCAATCTTCGCGGAAAAAGCGGTCTTGCGTTCCTCGAAAAAGCGGTCATTCTTCCACATGACAAAGGCACATTCTTTGTTGCTGCAATAATAGTTTTTCTTCCCCTCATGGACGGGGGAACCGCAACGGGGGCATTTGCCGACAGAGGGCTTTTCCTCCCGGAACAAATCCTTTTTCCCGTCCAGTGCTGCGGCGTGTGTCTGCACAAGCTCCCGCGCCATAGCTTCAATGCCGGACAGAAATTCGCCGGGGTCTGCGGCTCCCTTTGCTATCTGCGTCAGATTGTTTTCCCATTCTGCGGTAAGCTGCGGGGAAGTGAGCATATCCGGCAAGACTGATATAAGGGCGGCTCCGTTCTGCGTGGGGATAAGCTGCTTCCCCTTGCGCTCCGCAAAGCCGCCCTTTACCAGTTTTTCAATGACGGCGGCGCGGGTGGCGGGAGTGCCAAGCCCCCGGCGTTCCGCGTCCGGGTCGGTGTCCCCGTTCCCGGCTCGCTCCATAGCAGAGAGAAGCGACGCTTCGCTGTGGGGCTTCGGCGGCGTTGTGGTATGCTCCGTTACTTTTGCGGCGGGGTTAGGAAAGCCCTGTCCCTCGGAAAGCTTCGGCAGCGTCACGTCTGCATTTTCCCCGTCCTCCGCTTCGGGCTTATCTTTCAGCGTCGCCCGGTATCTGCGTTGAAGCTCTTTCCAACCCTCCGCAAGTACGGTCTTTCCCCTTGCGGTGAAGTCTGTCCCGGCGCATGAGAAAACCGCCGTAACCGCTTCAAAGATATGCGGCTCGGCGGTGGCAAAGAGCAGACGCGCCCCCGCAAGGGTGATGATATTTCTCTCACTTTCCGGCAGCGCGTCCGGGTCAGCCTTTGCAAGCTCCATAGTGGGAATGATTGCGTGGTGGTCTGATACTTTCTTGCTGTCTAATACCTTTGCAATCTCCGGCGTGAAGTCCGCGCCCGCCATAAAGGGGAGCTTTTCGCAGAGCAGCGCGATAATGCCCGCTGCGGTGCCGCCCATGTCGTCAGTAAGAAAGCTGCTGTCCGTCCTCGGATAAGTAAGGAGCCGCTTTTCATAAAGGGATTGTGCAAGGTCAAGGGTCTGCTTTGCGGTGTAACCGAAAATGCGGTTCGTTTCCCGCTGCAAAGAGGTAAGGTCAAAGAGCTTTGGCGGGGCTGCGGTTTTCTTCTCTCTGGTAAGGGAAACGCATACCGCCTTTCCCGCTTCGCAAGCCCCTTTCAGCGCGTCGGCTTCTGCCTTGTCCGAAATCCTTTCGCTTGCCGCGTCCGCGCCGGATAAATCAAGGCGCACATGATAATATTTTTCTTTCTGGAAATGGGAGATAGCCGCGTCCCGGTCGGTGAGCATTTTTAAGGTCGGGGTCTGGACGCGCCCCACGTTCAAGGTCTTTCCATACAGGCAGGAGAAAAGCCGGGTGGCGTTAATGCCGATAAGCCAGTCAGCCTTTGCGCGGCAGAGGGCAGACGCAAAGAGCGCGTCGTATTCCTGCCCGTCTTTGAGGGAAGCAAAGCCCGCCTTGATTGCCCCGTCCTCCATTGAGGAAATCCACAAGCGGCGCATGGGCTTCTTGCAGCCCGCCGCTTCGTAGACAAAGCGGAAAATCAATTCTCCCTCGCGCCCCGCGTCACACGCATTTACCACTTCGGAAACGTCGGCGCGGTGCATAAGCTCTTTTAGGGTTTTGAATTGCTTCCCCTTGTCCGGGTCAACGGCGTACTGCCATTCCTCCGGCAGAATGGGTAAGCTGTCAAAACTCCATTTTTTATATTGCTCCCCGTAGGCGGCAGCTTCCGCAAGCTGTACCAAATGCCCGACGCACCATGAAATGAGGCAGCCGCCGCCCTCGATATATCCGTCTTTCTTTTCCTTAACGCCAAGCGCGGCGGCGATAGTCTGCGCCACGCTCGGCTTTTCTGCAAT